>Ga0154336_110_pt1 | contig 76535 bp, 66 predicted proteins | sample RifGroA2_FD_115864 | JGI IMG/M metagenome (GOLD analysis project Ga0154336, IMG submission 115864) | Chlamydiae bacterium GWA2_50_15
ACGCTTTCTTTGAGAGCTTTTTTCGGGAAGTGAGATAGAGGCAAAGCTGCAAACTGCTATTTCCGCGCATCAGCGTCCGGTCGAGATCAAAGGCGCTTAAAAATTGCCGAGAGATCATTCTTCCAGCTTTGTGATACGGCTTTCTATCTTTTCAAGCGCTTCCTCAATGTTCTCCAGCCTCTTCTTTTCTTCTTCTAAAAGTTCGTTATAAAGAAGCGCCTTTTCAAAATCAAAGCCTGAGCCTCCTACCGCTTTGCGGTACTCTTCCAATTTATCTTTGCTCTTTTTACGAGCCTCCTCCCTCTCATCATAGAGGGCGTAAAGACGATCTAAAAAATCGGGTTCGTTTTTCTGCACCATCGTCTCTTCTTCCCGCTTCCTAAAGAGGATCTCTTCAAGACTGTCCAGTAACGCCTCTGCGCGCAGGCGGTCCGCCTCAAAGAGATCCAGTGCAAAAGCCTCCGCTTTGAGCCTCTTGTGTTCTCTTTGGAGCTCCTCTTGAGGAAGAGAGGAGCCGTTGAGGCAGAGTCCCTTCAGCTCTTGAGTAAAGCGTTCCACACGCTCCCTGGCTTTTTCTTCCCGATCTCTTTTCTGCTCTTTCACCCCTTCCTGAATCCTCCTTTCCCGTTCGAAAAGAGGCTGTCTTGCCGTCTTGATCTCCTCCTTTAATAAAAGAACGTCTCGTCTGGAGAGCTCGACCTCTCTCATAGAGGAAAGAAGAGCTTCAGCCTCTTTTTCCATCTCATTGTTCTTGGCATCCAAAGAAGCGCATTTTTCAGAAAAGAGTTTCACCTTCTCTCTGATGGAAGCGGCATTTTGCCCTCTCACATCTTCTCTTTGGTCCCTCTCTTTCTTCCTCTCTCTGTCTTGCTCTTTCAGCTCGTCCCATACTCGGCTCAGCTCGATCCTCGTCTCTACAAAGGCTCTTGTATTCAAAGACAGAGTCTTCGCAAGCTCCTGAAAAGCTTTGATCTCTTCTCTCAATAGATAGGAAGAAATTCTATTCTTCTCGTCTCTACAATAGAGTTGGACAAACTCCTTGACTTCCTGAACAAATCTCTCTGAAAGTCTCTTCATCAATTCGCGCCGTTTCGGAAAGATGAGATCTCCGCATTGAGAAAGGCGCGCAAAAAACCGGTTTTTAAACTTCAGGCGCATCCCCGTCTGAATGATCTCTTTGCGCAGAGAGTGAATCCGAGCAGCAAAAGTATGAAAAAGAGTCAGTTCCCTCTGAATCTCTTCATAGAAAACTCTGCTTTGCGCCATCTCTTTGGCAGAAAAAGAAGGAAAGTCGATCCGAGGCGTCTTTTCGAGCAGGGCCCCTTCATCACGACAGCTCTCTTCAAGAGCCGTAATGGCAAGATCAATCTGTTCGACTGCAAACGATGAAGCTTCGTCTGAGATCTCCTTGAGCCCTTTCGCCTCTTGCATGAGCTGGGAGTATTGCGCCCAAAGATGAGAACGCACCGTTTGAGGGAGAGGTTCTTTAAACAGCGAGAGACAGAGCAGCCGTCCTTTCCAAAATAATCCAAATTGCGGTGAAGGATGATGAGAAAGAGCCGTTTGCATCCATTGGAAAAGATGAGCTATCTTCTCTTCCAAGCTGCCGATCTTTTCAAGCTCCTTAACCAGATCCTCTATGGGATCGTGATGCTGCTCCTGTTCTATGTTCTTCTCTTCCATGGATATAAAATTCCCACGAGGCAAAGAAGAGCTTACATGAGAAGCCTTTTAAAAGAAATGGCAAAAGCGGTTAGTAAAAACTCTGTTCCAAGTCCTGGATGATGATTTCGATCACTGTCTCTTTCGAGAGAGTGGAGAGATTGAGCCAGCGAAAGAGGGGCTGTTTGCGAAACCAGGTGTACTGGCGCTTGGCATAGCGCCTCGAGGCTTGTCTGAAGTTCTGATAAAAAGCTTTGCGGTCGGCTTCGGTTTGATCTGTCTTCAAATACTCCAGGCATTGTTTATAGCCAATGGCTTGAGAAGCCGTATGATTGTCGGCAAGCCCCTCTTGAGCCAAGAGATTGACTTCTTCGATGAGGCCTCTTTCAATCATTTCATCGCACCGTTTGTCAATCCGCTCATAGAGGAGCTCATTGGGAAGATAGAGAAACCAGCAGCGAAAATCGCAGGCAACAAAATCTTCATGATGAAAAGCCGGCAGAAAATTGGAGACGCGCTGATTGGTAATGGTAATAATTTCTAGAGCGCGAATGATCTTATGGCGGTCCGTGGGGGTAATGGTCCTCGCATATTCGGGATCGAGCTGCTTGAGCTTTTGATGCAGCTCAAAAGCTCCTTTGCTCTCCATCTCCTGTTGCAGTTGCCTCCTGACCTCCTTGACTGAGGGCGGGCCGGATGGCGGGCCGTGAAGGAGCGCGCTGATGTAAAAACCTGTCCCTCCCACCACCATCGGAACGTGATCTTTTGCAAAGATTTCCTTGAGCGCTTGGGTAGCTTCCTGGTAAAAATCGACCACATTATAATTTTCATCCAGATCTCTCGAATCAATCAGATGGTGGATGACCTTTTGACGCATCTCAAAAGAAGGCTTGGCCGTTCCTATGTCCATTCCACGGTAAACTTGCATGGAATCCGCAGAGATAATCTCACCCCCAACCGCAAGGGCAATTTGGAATGAGATTTCGGTCTTCCCAATGGCTGTGGGACCCGCGATCACTATGACTTTCTTCCGCCGGGTCTTTTCAGAAATTCTCTCCTTTGCCGGAAGCGTAAAGGAAGCAAAAGCTTCTCGAAATTGCTCCTCTTTAAGCGTCGCCTCAGAATTCATGCCTCCTCCGGCAAAAGGATTCTTGTCTCAGTCAGAGCTAGACTTGAATGCATCTTCTTCATTGGAAAAGATATTGAGAATTCTATCAAAGCCCGCCATCCGGATAATCTCCAGCACCTCCTCATTCATCGCATAGGAGGTGAGTCGGCCTTCTTGATGTTTGAGCTGTTTGGTAAAAGAGAGCAAGAGGCGCATCCCTGCACTGCTCAAATAATCGACCTGAGAAAAATCGAGCAGGATTTTCTTTCTCTTTTGCCGCATGAGATCCATCAACTTCTGATCCAGAGTAGGAGCGGAAATGGCATCCAGTCTCCCCTCTAAATGAAGGATGGTTTTTTCTGCTTTTTCTTCAACTTTGACATTTAAAGTCATATCCCCACCTTTTTTCGCTTTCCCGGAATTTTTAGAGTACGGGAAGCGAAATTTTTAATCCAATACTTGATGCACGCTCTCTTCAACCCATTTTAAATAGGCGCTGTTTCCCCCATCAACGAGAAGGTAAGTGATTTCAGGAAGCGCATAAGAGGATCTCTCTTCAATGATCTCTCTCAAGAGTTCATACTTGTCTAAGGTCGTTTTCAACAAGACTTTAACCTCCTCTTCCCGGCAATACTCTCCTTCCCACAAAAAATGGGATTCGATCTTGGGAATGATGTTGACGCAGGCAACCAGGCGCTGTGCAAGCAACAACTGAGCGATCTGTTTTGCTTCCTCAAGTGTAGCACAGGTCCATTGAACCTGAATGATTCTTGCCATTCTATTGTCCCAGCGAGTCTTGTTTGTTACTGACTGTTTTCATAAACCCCAGCCCATCGATTCTCAAATCAATCACCTGTAGACAAGCTGTGTAGATGAAAGGAGTGTCTAAAGAGAGGTTCAATCCTTGTTTTTCTTTTTCCAAAAGTTCTTTTCTCAGTTCCAGAAAATTACTCAGTTCTTTGGAAAAATTTTTCGTGCTCAACCGGATCAAGCGCGGCACAATGACAAGATGCTCCTTCTCTTCCGTTCGATGCAAAAACTCATCTTCGAGATACAAGACAATTTCGCGGCTTCCCAGGCTGGGAGAATAGGCATTGGAGAGATCGATGCGCCGAAGCGGAAGATGGCAAGTAAGCTGAAGAAGTTTTAGTCCCAGCTTCACTTCCTTGCCCTGAAGGGGCAGATTCCATCGTCCCCCGCTCAACTCCTGGGGATTGGCAGTGTTGCCAAAGGGGGGAAGACCCAGATAGAGTTCGGGAAGCTGCTTGGGAGAAAAGAAGGGACGGACAGGGAAGATGTATCCTTCTTCGTCAAGGGCTGTATTCTCATATTCGTAGAGCCACGCAAGAGGCTTTCTGACAGAATAATCCACATAGACGGTCTGGGGTGTGATCAGAGTCACTTTGGCCGTTTTAATTAGAGGAGAGAGAAGCAGAGCGGCCTCTTTTTTTTTTACATTAAAGCTTAAGAGATGGGGAGGTTGATCGCGTGACATTCCCATCAACTCGGCAAGATATTCCGAGGGAAGGGCGTTTTTTTGAGGACCGGTCTGGATCATCGTCGTGAGGAACAGGCGGGGATCTCTTTTTTTCTGATGCTGCCGCTGCAAAAAAATAAAGAGAATCAGCGCAGCGCTCCCCGTCACCAAAAGGACGGAAGTTGCAAGATAATAAAGTGCTTTAAGAGGAGGAATCCTCTGACTTTTTCCTCTCATCTGCATCGCTCCTCGAGTTGAATGAGCTCTGGACCCACTGCAGTGATGTCGCCGGCGCCGAGAGTAATTAAAAGATCGCCCTCCTCAAGAAAATCTGAGAGAAAAGCGCTCAGTCTAAGACGCGGGACATACTCGACTCTTTGCGGACAGTTCTCCTTTAAGGTGCGGTAGAATTGCTCGCTCGAGATCCCTTCAATGGGGGCTTCTCCCGCCGCATAGATATCTGTTAAGATCACACAATCCGCAGGATAGAAGGCCTCCGGAAATTGATGGAGGCAGGAGAGCGATCGCGTGTAGCGGTGAGGTTGAAAAGCGGCAATCAGGCGCCCTTGAGGCAGCGTTGATTTAACTGCGCGCAACGTCGCATAAATTTCTGTGGGATGGTGCGCATAGTCGTCATAAATGAAAGAACCCCTGAACTCTCCCTTTTTTTCCGCTCGGCGAGCCACTCCCTGAAAACTCAAAAAGGCCTCCCGGATCTTCTCTTCGGAAAGATGCAGCCGTAAACAGAGGCCAAAGACCGCGGCTGCATTCAACACATTGTGTGCGCCAATCAAGGGAAGGGCAACTTCGTTAAACTCTCTTTTCTCAAAAGTGAAATCAAAGAGGAGTTTCCACCCTGCTTGCTGAAAGTTCAGAACAGAGAGAGAGGCTCCTTTGGAAAAACCGAACGAGGCTCCTCCCGGATGCAACGAAAAGAGACGGCGGTCATCGTGCCCCCATAAGAGGAGATCCCCGGACCGGACCTTCTCGATGAACTTTTTAAAACCCTCAATCAATTTCTTTTCACTCTTCCAATAATCCATGTGGTCTTCTTCAAGATTTGTCACAATCGCCCCATAGGGGTTCAGCTTCAGAAAGGAGCCGTCGCTCTCGTCCGCTTCGGCAACAAAATAGCTCCCCTTCCCCTCTTTTCCATTTCCCTGCAACGAGGGAACCATCCCTCCTATGGCGTAAGAGGGGTTGAGACCGGCAACTGTAAGAACATGGGCCAAAAGGGCTGTTGTAGTGGTTTTTCCATGGGTTCCCGTCACGAGAAGAGGCTCTTTTCCTTCCATGAGCCTCCTGAGAAGCTCCGATCTGTGAATCAGGGGAAGTCCAAGGAGGAGCGCTGCGCGATATTCCGGATTGTCAGGCAAGACCGCCGAACTGTAGACAATGATCGCTTTGCCCTCAGGAAGATTCTTTTCAGAGTGACCCAAAAAGAGTTTGATCCCCTTTTGCCTTAAGAGAAGAGTGGTAGAACTCTCTTTTATGTCGCTTCCCGTCACGCGCTCTTTTCGCTCAGCCAAAATGAAGGCGAGGGCGCTCATTCCGATCCCCCCAATTCCAATCAGATGATAGGCTTGTTCAATCATCGTCTCTCCCTGCCTGGACACCCACTTCCCGCAAGATCAACTCACTCATTCTCATGCGGCCTCTCTCTTCTTTGAGCAACAAAAGAGCCTGTTTCATTTGCTCCAGAGCCAGGGAATTGTTCATGAGGTCTTCCAAGAGAGATAAAAGCGCACTTTCGCACCCCTTTTCCTCTCTAACGGTGAAAGCCGCCTCTTTTTTTACCATGAGTTCGGCATTCTTCGCCTGATGATCCGCTGTGGCATGGGGAAAGGGGATAAAAATGGCAGGCACACCAAAAAAGAGCTGTTCGGCAATTGTAGTCGCTCCGGAGCGGGAGAGGAGAAGATCGGCAAGACTCCAGGCGTATTCCATGCGCTGCTCAAAAGGCTTGACGCACGCCGTCATCTGATGAGAGCGGTACCCCTGCTCTATTTCCTGCCAATTCTCCTTAAGACCGGTAAAATGGAGAAGCTGCCACTCATTTTTGCACTGTTTTAACCGCGGAGTCAGATTTTTAAGATAGCGATTCAGGGAAAGGGCCCCTTGCGATCCTCCAAAAACAAGAAGGGTCTTTTTCTTCACGTCGAGAGAAAAGTAGTTGCAAGCCTTTTGGCGATCGACTCTCATCATCCGGCGCACTAAGGGCTCAACGCAATACATGTTTCCCTTTAGACCCGCGTCCATTTCATCAAATTGCACCGCCGTAAAGCGGGCTCTTTTTGAAAAGAGACGGTTCACTCTTCCCGGATGGGAATCCGGCTCAAAAAGAACGAAGGGGATCTTCTTCCATGAAGCAGCTGCTAAGATCGGGAAGGTGTGGTAACTTCCAAACCCAATCACCAAAGAAGGAGAATGCTCCTCTAACATCTTTAAACTATTCCGTATCCCTCTTCCCCAAATCCACGGCGCTTTTAAGAGGGAGCGCCATCCTGTAAAGGGTGAAATACTGGGGATGTCTCGATAGGGAAAACTCTGAGAATTGAAAAAACGATTCCCCTGCAGGCCGGATCCTGCAAAGAGAATCTTAAACCCTTTTTCAGAAAGCTCCTCAGCTAAGGCTTGAGCGGGAAAGAGGTGCCCTCCTGTCCCTCCGGCAGCGATGAGAATCGTCTCCACAATATTTCCTTTTTGCTGCACTCAATATCATACTGATTGCGGCAAAATTGGAAAGAAGAGAAGAGCCTCCCTGGCTAAAAAAGGGAAGATTTGTTCCCTTGCTTGGAAGAAGCCCGCTAACCACTCCCAAATTCAAAAAAGCCTGAAAGCAGATGATGAACGTTAAAATGGAAATGAGATAAAAAGCCCTCAAGTCCATGGCCCGGGAAGCAAGAGAGAATCCTAAGTAACCCATCGTCATGTACAGAAGGACAAGGACGAGAATTCCCAAAAATCCATACTCTTCGGCAAAGATAGCGGCAATGTAATCGCTGCGGGCTTCGGGGAGGTAGTTTAGCTTCTGCATGCTGCCGGCAACCCCTTTTCCGAAGAGTTTGCCCGATCCTGCCGCGATGCGGGCCTGATGGGGCTGGTGCCCTTTGCCTCGAAGATCAAGTTCTGGATGCAGATAGATTTTGATCCGTTCGGGGACGTGATGTCGCTGCACGGCCACAACGCCTCCTAAAAAAGCCATGACAAGAAGAGGGAGCGCCCAATAGATCCACCGGATCTTTGTGAGAAAGCAAAGAGCAATGAGCGTCATGAGGATGATGACAACTGTTCCATTATCCGGCTCGATCAAAATGAGTGCGATGGGAACAAATAAGATGCCCAGCAGCTTAAGAAAGTCTCTTAAAAAAAGCGGAGAGCGGCGAGAGGTTAGAGCGTGGATAAAGTAAATGGGAATGAAGAGTTTGACAAACTCCGAGGGCTGAATGGTGTAACGGCCTGCTGAAATCCAGCGGTAAGCTCCATTGATCTGCTGCCCAAAAGGGGGGATAAAGACCAATATCAAAAGAATCACTCCGAAGATGAGCAAAAAGGGGCTCAGCTTCAAAACATTTTCGTAACCTAAAAACCAGACCCCTGCAGCAAAAATCCCTCCAATGAATGCATAACTCAGCTGTTTGATGAGTGCATGATGAGTAGAGATATCCATCGCACGATCCAGCACTTCGGCCGCCGTCGTATCGAAGACCATCAAAAGACCTAATGCAAAAATGAGCGCCGTAATCAAAATAAGAAATAAGGCATGATTGCACACAGGAGCCGACGGAAAAGAAGAACCGGATACAGGAGCTGATCTTTTATACACAAGTTGACTCAAGAATCGGTTTTGGGCCGCGCCAAAGCCCCGGGGTTGGCCTATCGTAAGTGGGTCCATATTAGTCTTAATATTGACCCACTTACGATAGGCCAACCGCGGGAGCTTTCGCGCTGGCCCAAAACCGCTTCTTGAGTCAACTTGTGTATACTAACGGATCCGCAATTGATCGCCGGGCTTGAGTTGTCTCGCTGACTCTTCATTAAGATTGTTTAACCGCAAGAGTTCGTTCAGATTAAGATGATGTTTCTTGGCGATTTTTGCAGGATTATCCCCTTGTTTGACAACATAATAATGGGCCTTGGCAGGGACGCTTTGAGGATGTTGTGCCGAGACGCTTTTCTTTTTTTCCGGAAGCATCAAGAGCTGACCGATCTTCAATTGAGTTGTCGTCAGGTGGTTAAGACGCATAATGTCCCCGACGCTGCAACCATGCAAACGGGCGATCTTATCCAGATAATCTCCCTTTTTGACACGGATTTTTTTACCATCAAGAGAGGCGCGCGAGGCAAGAGGGCCGGGAGGCGACACAGGCGGAGAATAGGAAGAGGAAAACTCCTCGTGAGGCGAGGGAAGTCCGTCCAAATTTTCACTTGGGGCCTGGGTCACGGCAATCGGAGTGAAGGGAGAGACTACGGAAGAAGAGTCGGCAGGAGGCGTTTGAGCAGGGGCATTTGGAGAAGAGGCGCCCTGCTGGGCGAGTGTGCGGGCGGCAAACTCTTTCAGAACCCGGTCCACTTCATCTCCTGCAGCCACTTTCGGACTCTCTTGCTCCGGCAAGGGCTTGACTTCCGGAGCTGCCAGAGCCATCGGCTCTTGAGGAAGGGCCGCCGCCGGCACATCGGAGTCTGTTTTTAAAGCAGTGGCAAAGAGAATGATCAGAAGTCCGGCATTAATCAATGCCGAGATGATAATGAGATCTCGACGGTTCATGAGTTTCTACTCCTCTCCTCTAAAGTAACGATCAATTGTTTATATTTCTCTCCCCGGTCCTTGTAATCGCGAAACTGATCAAAACTAGCACATCCCGGAGAGAGTAACACATTCTCCCCTCTCCCGGCAAGACCGGCAGCTCTTCCGACAGCTTCGGGAAGGGTCTTGACCACTTCCACATCATAGTCTGCTCCCATCTCGCTCAAGATCTTGCCAGCCGCCTCTCCAATGGCCAAAAGCTTCTTGACTTTTGTTCCAAAAGCGCGCTTCCAGAGCTGATAGGACCCCCCTTTATCAACCCCTCCAACGATAAGATAAACGGAACCTTCCATTGCGTCAACTGCAGATCGGGTAGCATCGACGTTCGTGCCCTTGCTATCGTTAAAATAGCGCACCCCATCAATCGATGCGACAAACTCAATCCGATGGGCCGGTTTTTTAAATGTTAAACAGGCCTCCCTAAATTGAGCAAGCGTAACACCGCAGGAATGAACAAGCAGCCATGCCGCAAAGAGATTTTCCCGTTCATGTCTGGGTAATTTTCTATACTCCTGCGGCACAATGTCTGCAATCTTTTCTTCCGATTCCCCAAAGGACATAAAGGGAAGTCCGGAAAGAAGGCTCCGATACTCCTTGACCATCTCATGATAGATGAAAAAAGAAGAACTTTCCCCTTTGAGGCATCTTCCGATCTGCGCTTTCGCTTGGGCATAAGCTCTCATCGAGCCATGCCGGTCAAGGTGATCGGGAGTTAAGTTTAAAATGATGGCGCTATCAAAGACGGATTGTTGCAACGTCTCCAGCTGAAAAGAACTGAGTTCCGCAACCAGAATCTCTTCGGGATCCGGCTGAAGGAAATAGCTCCCAAAGGGGTCGCCGACATTCCCCACGGCGCGCGCCTTTTTCCCTGCAGCCCTTAAGATGTGTTCTGTCAACAATGTCACAGTGGTCTTGCCATTGGTCCCGGTAATGCCCAAGATTGTCTGTCTGGCTTCCTTAAGACAGAGATCCGCCTCGCCGATGATCTTAACCCCTTGTGCGACAAGCTCTTGAAAAGCCGCGCTACGCGGAGAAACTCCCGGAGAGACGACGGCAAAAGAGAGTGGGGAGCCAATGGGAAAAGAGAGACGAGAAGAGAGAATGACTCCTTTTTGCTTTAGAAAAGCAAGCTCCGCTTCTTTTTCTGAGTTAAGCTTTTCTTCGATGCCAAAGACGCGATACCCTTTGGCAAGAAGAAAGAGCGCCGCCGCTTTGCCGCTCACCCCCAACCCTAATACCGCAACGGTTGCCATACACCACCATCCGGTGAAAAATAGCCTATTGAAACTTTAAAGAAGCCACTCCAATCAATGCCAGTATTAACCCGATAATCCAGAACCTAAGAACCACTTTAGTTTCGGGCCATCCTTTGTATTCAAAGTGATGGTGCAAAGGAGCGCACAAAAAGATCCGTTTTTTATTGCGGAGCTTATAACTGCCCACCTGTAAAATGACAGAGAGAGCTTCCATGACAAAGATGCCCCCTGCCAAAGCGAGGAGCAGCTCTCTGCGCAAAAGAGCGGCGCTGACTCCCAAAATGCCGCCCAAGGCAAGAGAGCCTGTATCTCCCATAAAGATCTGGGCAGGAAAGCCGTTATACCACAAAAATCCCAAACAAGCTCCCGCAAGCGCCGCTAAATAGACCGCAATCTCTCCGCTTCCTTCAATGTAGAGGATATGGAGGTATTGGGAAATCTCCAGATGATTGGATAAAAAGGCAAAGAGAGCCAAAACCATGGCAACCATCATCACGCATCCCACGGCCAGTCCATCGAGGCCATCGGTCAAATTGACCCCATTTGAAGAGCCGACAACGACAAGAAGAAGAAACAGAAAGCCCAAAGCAATCTCCCCTCCTCGCAAAGTAAAGATGGGCTCTTTAAAAAAGGGCGCGTAGTACTTTCTCTGATAGTCCTGAGTCGAGAGTGCGACAACTTTTACCTGTTTATTTTCCATGACGCTCTCTTTGGCCGCGGGAGGCGCAATCCACTCTCCAAAAGAGAGGCTCTCCGTCACTTTCGGACAAAGCAGGTAGAGTCCTAAAAGAGCGGCAAAAAGAAGCTGCAAGAAAAACTTCCTCTTTCCCCTGATCCCCCTGGAATTCTTGAATTTCATCTTGAGAAAGTCATCCCAGCCTCCCAAAAATCCCAGCCAAACCGTCGTTAGAAGAAGAATTAAGGTAAAAGCATTCTTCCAATCCATGAAGAGAAAGAGAGCAAGGAGCATCGAGGAGAGAATGAGGATGCCGCCCATCGTGGGGGTCTCCTTTTTCTTTTCATGCAGAGAGACGAGAAGGGGGCAATCTTCCACGCGTATCGATTGTCCTGTCTTTAAAGCATAGAGTGTGCGAATGACCAGAGGTCCCATGAAAATGGTGGCTAAAAGGGTCGTCAGGGCAGCAAGGAGCATTCTCGTTGAGGAGTAAGAGAAGACAGCGGGCACCTTCCATCCCCACTGCGAGAACCACTTGACCAAAAAGAAAATCATTCGTTTATCTCAACTTTGTACAATTTGCGAGAGCGGCTGCCGGATTGGAATTCGACTGTCGCACAGTGTACAAAGTCGAATTTATTCCAACAGACGCCATAATTGATGGGAGTTTGCACCTTTAATTAAAACAACATCTCCCTGTGCCGCCTCCAAAAAAAGCGCCTCTTTTAAGGTTTGAAGGTCGTGAAACAGCATGCCCTTTTTTCCCTTTTTACAAAATGCCTCCATGACAGGACGACAGCCGTCGCCCAAACAGATGAGGTGATCCGTCGCTTCAGCAGCCGCCCTTCCCACCTCCCGATGGCTCTCTTCCGAAAGCGCTCCCAGCTCGCGCATCTCCCCGAAGACAAAAAGAGTCCGTTTCCCCTTTTCAGGAGAGGGCAGATTCCCAAGCGCTGCCAGCGTCGATTCCGCGCTCGCATTGTAACTGTCATTGACAAAGGTGATCCCCTCTTTGATAACAATTTCAAACCGTTTGGAGGGTAATCTCAATCTTTGCGCTCGACGCACAATCTCTTCCCATCCCAGGCCCAAAGTGCGGCATAAAGCGACACAAGCCAAAAAATTGGACAAGAGATGATCGGCAGCAAAAGGAAGAAGAAACAAAGGCCCTGGCTTTCCTCTTTCGACCACATACACTTTTTTCCTAACTCTTTTTAAGAAATAGTCCGAAGACGGGCTGCCAAAGGAGATCTTTTGGCATGCACCCCTCTTTTTGATGCTGGAAAAAGCGAGAGCGTCCTCAAAGATGACGGCCGCTTTAAGTGCTGGACTCTCCAGGATCTCTCCTTTGGCATAAGCAACGCCTTCGATTCCGTCGGGAAAAAACTCCGTATGCGTCCTTCCAATCCTTGTGATGATCGCATAATGAGGAGGAGCAATCTCCACATGACGTCGGATTTCGCCCTTTTGACTCATTCCCATCTCAAGGAGGAAGAGCTCTTCGTCTCCTTTAGCGTTTAAAAGATTGAGCGGCAAGGTGGTCTGAGAGTTGTAGGACAAAGGAGATTTATAGAGAAGAAAGCTCTCTTCCAAAAGAGTGGAGAGAAACTCCTTGGTGGTGGTCTTTCCAACAGAGCCCGTAATCCCAATGATGCTCCCTTTCCTCTCTTTCTGCACGCTCTTGGCAAGCTGCTGCAGAGACGTTAGAACATCAGGAACCCGCAGCAACAGCAGACCAAAGGACTTCCCGCGGTACTCTTTATCGACAAGAGCGGCCACTCCTTTTCGCTCAGCCACTTCCTGAAGAAAGTCATGGCCGTCTACTCTCTTGCCTTTTAGCGCAAAAAAACAAGAGCCCTTTACCGCTTGCCGGCTGTCGATGCAATAACTTGAAATCAGTTTGGAACTCTTTTGATCACTCTCAAAAAAAGAAGCGATCTCTTGCAGCGACCCTTTTTTTTTCCTCTCTTCTTCCAATCCGTTTTCTCCAGGCATAGCTGAGATAACCACACTCTCCAATGAATTGCAACTGTGTTCCGGAGCGGTTTGAACCTTGAGATTTTTGTTAATAGGAAATCACTAACCTGCTATTTTTTAAAGTCTAAAAAAAAACTCTTTTTTTTGCGGTGGCATAGCCAAGCGGTAAGGCAGGAGCCTGCAAAGCTCCCATTCCCCAGTTCGAATCTGGGTGCCACCTTTCGCAAGGATATACAATTTTTTTGTGCTCTGGTTAGTTGGAACACCCATCGGCAACTTAAAAGATCTCTCCGAACGAGCGCGAGAGGTGCTTGAAAAAAGCGAGTTGATCCTCTGCGAGGATACGCGGCACTCCACTCTTTTGCTTAAGCATTTTGGAATCAAAAAAAGAGTGATGAGCTACCATAAATTCAATGAAAAAAACCGCTTGGAAGAAATCCTTGAAAAGCTCAGGGAAGGTCAAGAGATCGCCTTAATTTCCAACGCGGGAATGCCTTGCCTGGCGGATCCTGGAGAACAGCTGGTGCGAAGATGTCGTGAAGAAGGACTTCTTATTTCAACTGTCCCGGGGCCGTGCGCAGCCCTGCTTGCCCTTGTCTTATCCGGCTTTCCGACAGCCCCTTTCCAGTTTGTCGGCTTTTTGGAAAAACGGGAAGGGGCTTTGATCAAACAGCTCCTCTCTCTTCTGCATTACGGAGGAACCTCGATTGCTTACGAATCGCCCCATCGCATTCAAAAAACGCTGAAAAAGATCCAGTCTATGGCGCCGGAGATCCCTCTTTTCATCGCGAGAGAATTAACTAAATTATTTGAAGAAGGGCTTGTTGGAACCGCGACTTCCCTTCTTGAAAAGGAATCTATTAAAAAACCCCGAGGAGAGTTCGTCCTCGTCTTTGCCCCTTCCCCTTTATCTAAAAAATTTGAAACACTCTCCGCCAAGGAGCATGTCGCTCTTTTGGAATCCGAGTTCGGCTTAAGTTTCCGCGATGCCCTGAAACTTGCTGCTTCTTTGCGAAAGATTCCGAAAAAAAATGTACAAAGCCGAGCTTGAGTTCATTTGCGCCTAAACAGCGAGAAAATTCTTTTGCAAAGTATCTGCCTTTTTTTCTATGATGCTGTCCTCTTGGTTACCTGTTGAAATAAGGAGAGAAATATGTCATCCGCTAAAGAACTTATTTTTGAAGAAGAGGCTCGAGAAAAGCTTCGTCAGGGCATTCATTTGCTTTCAGAAGTCGTCGGCGTCACCCTTGGTCCCAAGGGAAGAAACGTCGGTCTGGACGCCAAATGGGGAGCTCCTACGATTACCAACCACGGCAATGAGATCATCAAGGACGTCGAGTTTAAAGACCAATACCTCAATATGGGCGTCTCGCTCGGGAAAGAGGTCGGATCCAAGATGAAAGAGAAATGCGGAGACGGAACGACAACGAGCATTCTCTTACTTGATGCCCTTGTGCAAAATGGGGTCAAAAACATCGCCTCCGGTTTCAGTCCCATCCATCTCAAGCGGGGGATGGAAAAAGCAATGGACGCCATTGTAGCTGAGCTCGAAAAAAATTCTCTTGAAGTGAAAACTGACAAAGAGACTCAAAACATCGCGACCGTCTCTGCCGGCGGCGATACTGAGATCGGCTCTCTGATTGCCAACGCTCTGAAAAGAGTGGGCAAAGAAGGAGTGATCACCATCGAAGAGGGCAAAGGAACAGAGACTACAATCGACCTCGTGGAAGGGATGCAATTTGACCGCGGATATACGAGCGCGTACTTTTGCACCAATCCAGAAAATTTGACCGTAGAGATGCACAATCCTCGTATCCTTATTACAGACAAAAAGCTCAGCTCGATTCAGGAAATCCTGCCTTTACTTCAAGCGACCGCCAGCAGAGCCCAGGATCTTTTGATCATCGCAGAAGATATCGAGGGAGACGCTCTTTCCACTCTAGTGATCAACAAACTGCGCGGAACGCTCAAAGTGTGCGCCGTGAAAGCTCCGGGCTTTGGAGATCGTCGCAAAGCGCTTCTTGAAGATCTCGCCATTCTGACAGGAGGGGAATTGATCTCCGAAGAACGGGGACAAGTGCTCAAAGAAGCGACGGAATCCGATCTCGGGATTGCTGAAAAGGTCATCGTCACCAAGGAAAACACCACTCTGATCAAAGGGGAGGGAGATTCCAAGGAGATTCAAGCCCGCGTCCTACAGATTGAAAAAGAGATCGAAGCAGCTACCAGCGACTGGGATAAGGAGAAGCTGCAAGAGAGAAAAGCTAAACTCTCCGGCGGCGTTGCCGTCATCCGCGTAGGAGCCCCGACAGAAGCTGAGATGAAACAGAAAAAGCAGATTTTCCAAGACAGTCTGAACTCCACGCGCGCCGCTCATGAAAAGGGAGTGGTTGCCGGAGGCGGCGTCGCTCTTCTGCGTGCGCGAAAAGCGGCGGAGTCTTTGCAACTTTCGAAAGAAGAAGCCATTGGGGCCCAGATCGTCATTCAGGCCTGCGTTGCTCCTTTTAAGCGGATTGTGGACAATTGCGGCGTCGACAGCTCCGTGATTTTAGAAGAGACCAAAAAAAAGGAAGCCAATTTCGGCTTTAATACCTTAACCGAAAAGGTGGAAGATCTCGTTAAGGAAGGCGTGGTCGACCCCGCAAAGCTTGTGATCCATGCTCTTCGCTTTGCGATCTCCACAGCCGGCGTCGTGCTTCTCTCTGAGGTCCTGATCGGCAATGCTCCCGAGGAAGAGGACGAGCCCAAAGCCTAGTGCTCTGTCAACATTCAAATTGCGGATGCGCTAGCGCGAAAGCTGCCGAATTTCAATGATCGCAAGTGCCTTAGTATTAGAAATACAAATGGCACTTGCGATCGTTGAAATTCGGCGCTTTGGCGCCGCGCATGCGCAATTTGAATGTTGACAGAGCACTAGGATGGAGAAAAAAGCTGCGGTCATTCCCTCAACAGGCATTGGGGATGCTCTTCTCATGATGGTGGCCTCGCACGCTCTTTTTAAAAGAGGCTATGAGGTCACCACCTACCATCCTAAACTTTCTGAACTCCAGGAGTGGTTTGTAGGGCATCGTTTCGCTCCTGCAGCATCCCTTGATATCCTTCAAAAGAACGATCTTATCATCCTTCAAAATAACAATTCTCTTGAAGTTGCCTCTCTTTTTAAAGCGCGCCTTTCAAAAGAGCTCTCCACTCTCTCTCTTTTTTATCCCACTTACAAGGAAGGAAAACATCCTCCTCTCTCTTCGCAAGACCGCGTCTTCGACGGAAAAAAAACGATGGTAGAAAACATCGCAGAGGCAACCGCTTCACTTTTTGACGAAAAAAAGAGCTCAATTGACAACGGTCTCATTGTTCTTCCCTCACTCACGCACCGCCTCCATCGAAGGCGGGTGGCGATCCAGCCAACCAGCACGGATCTGAAAAGAACTTGGCTCTTTTCCAGCTTTCTTAAAGTGGCAAGAAAACTTAAAAAAGAGCATTTCCAACCCGTCTTTATTCTCACCCCTCAAGAGCGCGAGCATCCGATCTGGAAAGAGAGCGGAATCGAAATCCCTTTTTTTAAAACGCTCAGTGAACTGGCGGCCTATGTCTACGAATCGGGATTTGTCATTGGAAATGACTCCCTTCTCCCCCATCTCGCCTCCAACCTCAACATCCCTCACCTGGTCATCGGTCATCTGGAAGATCACATGAGATTGTGGCGTCCTGGCTGGCTGCAAGGAAAAGTGCTGCTCCCCTCTCCGTGGATCCCCAACGTCAAATTTTTTCGCCTGCGAGACCGCCGCTGGCAGCAGTGGATCTCGGTCAGAGAGGTTTTAAACAGGTTTTACGAACTGGCGAGCGCTTGCTAGGGCAGCATCAATATGAGGATGGATATTTTGCGCGCCGATCTCTTTGAGAAGGCCAAATCGATCGAGTTTCTTCAAACACTCCGTCTGCATTCCGGAAAGTAAGAGCTCGGTGCGTCTTTTTTTGCATTTAAAATAGAACTCTTTTAAGGCGTCCATTCCCGTGGCATCAATTTCATTAACCTGCCGCATACGCAGGATAAAAACCTTAGGAGAGGCCTCTCTTTCAGTCAGAATATGATTTAAACAATTGGCTGCCCCAAAGAAAAAGGGGCCGTTCATTTCATAGACTTCTACCCCTTTAGGAAGGATCTTGTTGTGAATCGCATCGCTATCTTGCTCTAAATACTTCTCTTCTTTTTCCAAAAAGAAAGGCGTAAGCAAAACCGCTTTGGACAAATCGCTCATTCTCTTCATAAAGAAAAAAGCCGCCAGCACCATCCCTACCTCCACGGCAACAGTGATATCTACAAAAACCGTTAGAAAAAAAGCTGTCAACAGGATGGCCACATCGCCCTTGGGAGCTTTAAAGAGATGCCTAAATTTTTCCTTCTCAGACATGTTATAGGCAATCACTACCAGAATCGCTGAAAGAGCGGGCAAAGGAATCCGGCTCATCAGGGGGGCTGCAAAGAAGATCATGAAAAACAGCACGAGGGAGTGTATGATCCCTGCAACCGGGGTCTTCCCTCCCGATTTGATGCTAGTTGCCGTGCGTGCAATGGCTCCTGTCGCCGGCATGCCGCCAAACAAGACAGAACCTATATTCCCCAATCCTAAAGCGACTAACTCACAATTCGAGTTATGCCTCCTTCCGCTCATCCCATCGGCAACGACGGCAGAAAGAAGCGACTTCGATCCTGCCAAAAAGGCAATGGTCAGCGCATCGGGAAAGAGGTGGCGCAGGGCATGCAGGTCAAAGGAGAAGGCGGGAAGCGAAGGCAAGGGAAGCTGATGGGGGATCTGGCCAAATTTTGAGGCAATAGTGGGAACGGGAAGAGAAAAAAACCATGTGCAAAAGGTTGCAATAAGGATCGAACCCATCGCCCAGGGAACAACGGGAAAAAATCGGCGGATGAGAAGAATCGAAAGAAGCGTCCCCACAGCAACAGCTGTCGTCACAGGATCCCATGTCGCTGCATGCAGCACGTATTCTTTCCATTGCGAGAAAAAATCGACCGGGACCCTACCCATGTGCAGCCCCAAAAAGTCTTTGATCTGGGAAGAGAAGATCGTCACGGCAATTCCCGCTGTAAATCCCGTAATCAGAGGAGAGGGAATGAACTTGATCAAATTTCCCAATCGTCCGATCCCTGTAAGAATCAAAAGAAGGCTTGCAATCAGCGTGGCAAAGACAAGCCCTTCGTACCCTTGACGTTGGACCACGTCGTAGATCACTCCGACAAAAGCTCCCGCTGTCCCCGAAATCTGGATCCGGCTGCCTCCGAACAAGGAGATCACAAACCCGGCAACAATCGATGTAAAGACTCCCCTTTGAGGATCCAGTCCTGACGCAATGGCAAACGCCATGGTCGAAGGAAGGGCAAGAACTCCTACCGTAATTCCCGCAAGAAGGTCTCCTTGAAAAATCTTAAAAGAGTACCCCTCTTGAAAGCAGATCCAACTCTTTGGAACAAAAGGAGAAAAAGCTTTTTTCAGGGAAATTCTCATCTGCATGAACTTCTCGTATCGATGATGAAAGCCCATCGTAGATCACCTCCGCGATTTTTTCCATTAAAAACGCAAATAACTCAGAACTATGGTTATATATATTATAAATTAATGTTATTGGAATTATTAATTAAATAAATTAACATGAAATTAGACGCTCTTGATTAATAACTAAAAGGGTCGTTATGAATCGAGGAAAAAAGCAGATGCCGGCCAGGCTCATCAAAAAACAAAAAAAAGAGGTGCGTCTTTCACCTCAAGCCACTGCTCCAGAAGAGGTTAAAAAAGAGATCTCCACTTGGAAAATTCTTACGAAATTCCCCAAAAAGATTGCCCAAAAAGATCTCTCCTATGTCAAATCCATGCAAAAAGGCGTAGGCGCGAAAAAAGCGAAACGCAATACCAGGCATCGCCGCACGACGCCCGGCCAGGTAGAGCAGGACATCACTCCTTATACCCATATCCATCGCGAAAGCAAAAAAGACATTAAAAGAGTGGAAAAGCAGAGCCGGAGCAAAGCGCGCCGTCTTCAGGGCAAACTCTTAAAAACGCCTCAGTAAATCCTTGCTTTTTTTCCTCCTCCTCCCTACACTCAGTTCTGTTTCATGTCTACCTTTTTACGTATCGCCCATCTTTCGGATCTTCATTTTTCCAAAATTTCCAAAAGTCCTTTGCAGCTCTTTTCGAAGCGGTGGGTGGGAAATCTCAACCTGCTGCTCTTCCGAAAGAGAGAGGGTGCAGCAAAGCTTTTGGACTCCTTATGTCAGCTTCTTTTCCATTTAAAGGTAGAACTTGTCCTCATCACGGGTGATTTGACCTCTACTTCCCACCGCAGCGAGTTCCAACTGGCCACTCTCTTTGTCAAACAATTGCACGCTCTGGGAATGGAAGTAGTCTCTCTCCCGGGCAATCACGATCACTACACAAAACGGGCCTACCGGCAGCGCCGTTTCTACGATTTTTTTCCTGGCCATTTCATGCACGAGGGCCATCCCTTCAGCTCCGTGAATTTAAAAACTCACGCTGTAGGGGTGAAATCTCTTGGGAACCACTGGTGGCTGGTCGCTCTCGATACGGCTTTGGCTACCTCCCTGATCTCTTCTCGAGGCTACTTCTCCAAAGAGATCGAAGACCATCTGAGAGACGTGCTTATTAAGATCCCGAAAAAAGACAACGTCCTTCTCGCTAACCATTTCCCTTTTTTTCAAAACGACCATCCGAGAAAAAAACTGGTGCGCGGAGAAGCTCTGAAAAGCCTTTTGGAAGAGTTTCCCTGCGTCAAACTCTATCTCCATGGCCACACACACAGAAGGTGCCTCGCAGATCTAAGGGCAAATGGTCTTCCTCTCATCCTTGACTGCGGATCGACCGGAATGGGCGGACGCGTCTGTTGGAATCTGATCGATCTGGAAGAGGGCCTGATCCGGATAGAGCATTTTGACTCTAAAGAGGCCCAATGGGAAGGGGGAAAGGTTCACTCTTTTTCCTTGGAGGAGGGATGAGCTGGCGCCAAAAAGGACTGCGCTTTCAATGCACGGGCTGTGGCAAGTGCTGCACAGGCGGGCCCGGTTACGTCTGGCTGAACAATGAGGAAACAGAAGCAATCGCTTGCTTCCTTCAGCTCTCTAAAGAGGATTTTTTGAAAAAGTTCACCCGCCTTGTCAGGGGAAAAATCTCTCTTTTGGAAGATCCTAAGAGCTTCGACTGCGTCTTTCTCAAAAAAAACCGATGCAAGGTCTACAACTGTCGTCCCAAACAGTGCCGCACCTTTCCCTGGTGGAAGAGCAATCTCACCTCTTTCCAAGCCTGGGAACGCGCCGCAAAAGAGTGCGAGGGAATCAATCACAAAGATGCTCCTTTGATCTCTTTTGAAGAGATTGAAAAACAGATAGAAAGTTAATAACCGATTGCTGCATACTCTTTTTTGTGCTATGGCTTTCATCCAATATGTCCTTTGATCCGGATATTCAAAAGCGCATTCAAGCCTGGCAGCGTCCTCCTTTTGATGAAAAGACTCGCACAGCTGTCAAGGAGCTGGCTGAAAAGGATCCGAAAGCCGCTGTAGACGCCTTTTATACTACTCTCTCCTTCGGAACCGGGGGCCTGCGCGGCATCATGGGGCCCGGAACCAATCGCATGAACCGCTACACGGTGCGCATGGCCGCGCAAGGCCTTGCAAACTACTTATTGAAACAGTTTGGCAAAGCCTCCGTTGCCATCGGTTTTGACTCAAGAAACCACTCGGAAGAGTTCGCCTGGGAGACGGCCAAACAGCTGGCAGCAAATAAAATCTTTGTCTATTTCATTCAAAAACTGCGCCCGACGCCTTTTATCTCTTTTGTCTTAAGAGAAAAAAAATGCCAGGCTGGCGTGATGATCACAGCCTCGCACAATCCGGCCATTTACAACGGTTTCAAAGTCTACTGGGAAGACGGCGGACAGATCGTCCCTCCCCACGACAAAGGCATCATCGATGAGGTGAACAAAATCACCGATCTTGCCTCGATTCCTCAGACTGCGGACGTCGAGCGTTACATCACTGAGATCGATTCCTCTTTCGATGAGCGCTACTTTCAAGCAATCGATTCGCTGCAGCTCTTTCCTGAAGAGAACCACAAGGAGGGCCACACCCTCCGCATCACTTTCACCAGTCTTCATGGAACGGGAATGACCCTGACTCCCCCGGCCTTAAAGAACTGGGGATTTACTTCGATTAATTTCGTCGAACAGCAGATCGTTCCCGACGGCAACTTTCCCACCGTTCATTTCCCCAATCCCGAATTCAAAGAGACGCTCAAGCTCGGGATCGAACAGCTTGTCGCATCACAATCCGACCTTCTCTTAGCCACCGATCCCGACGCTGATCGCCTGGGAGTCGTCGTGATGCACGAGAATGAACCCCACATCCTCACGGGTAATCAAATTGCAGCTCTTGCCACCCACTACCTCTGCTCTGTCCTTTCGCAAAAAAAAACCCTGCCCCAAAATGGAGCCTTTGTCACTACGATCGTCTCTACTGACATGATCCGCCGGATTGCAGACTCCTATAAGATGGCCTGCTTTGAAGTGCTCACCGGCTTTAAGTACATCGCTGAAAAGATCCATGAGTGGGAAAGAGAGAAAGACGGATACCGCTTTCTCTTTGGGGCGGAAGAATCCTGCGGCTTCCTCATCGGCACCCATACGCGCGATAAAGACGCCGTCGTCTCCTCCTGCCTGATTGCCGAAATGGCCCTCTTTGCCAAGAAAAAGGGTAAAACATTAATTGACCTTCTCTATGAAGTCTATCAAATATATGGTCTCTTTTTGGAAAAACAGCTCTCTGTTAACTTTGAGGCGACCAAAGAGGGAATGGACCGGATAAAGCATCTCATGCGCCGCTTAAGACAAGATCTCCCCAAGACTTTTTGCAATCAGAATGTAGAGGTTCTCGAAGACTACCAGCTCAGGATGCGTCACAACCTGAAGAAGGGCGGATCCGAACCCTTGACGCTCCCTCCTTCAGATGTTCTTCTCTTCCGCCTGGCAGATCAGAGCAAAGTCGTGATCCGCCCATCCGGCACCGAACCCAAGATCAAGATTTATGCCGGCGTCCGCCGGAGCGGCTTTACTTCCTTGCCTCAAGCATGGAAAGAGGCTGATCAAAAACTCGACAAGCTTTTAGACAGCGCCAAAAAAGATCTCGGTTCGGACAATCAGAGGTCTTAAACTCGACTTTGCAACTTTTTGGGCCCGAAGTCCTCAAGATCTTTGCTCTCAAGAGCAAATAGACGAGGCAGGCGGGGCCAAAAAAATGCAAAGTTCTCTAATCGCGCTGATGTCAAGTAAGTTTTCTCCTTTTGTCGAATCGTGAAAAAAACTCCGCGGTTCTCTTCGGGGTCTTTTGTGAAGAATAATTTTTAGCTTCTTCGCCCCACCATACCTTTCGAAGCAAGGGGCAAGGCAATGTCGAGAACGGCTTCTGTGAGCCAACTTTGCAACGCCTTTGCCCATTCCTTCGGGTTTTTTCACAAATTCTTTCTAAAGAGTTCCTTTCTCAATTTCAGCTTTTTCTTCCTTATCCCTCGGTTAACCGGGGAGTGGGGGGCAAGCCCCCGGCAGTATGCGGGCGTAGCCCGCTAATCCGATCCCGAGCCGAGCAGCTCTCCATAGCTCGGCGCAGGATCGGGATCGGATTTCCTTTTCTTCTTCCAGTCTTTTCGATTCATTATGCGGCCTTCACTTTTTTCGCTTTTTCTTCGCCATGGATAAAGTCTGTTTGATCTATCAGCATCCTGTGCATGATCACCGCAAGCTTTCTGCCTACCGCCACAGCGGCTTTTTTTGCTCCGTGTTTTCGCATGACTTTTAACCCCCAGGCCTTCATCTTACTCCACTTTTTGCTGCGAGTCAGGCACACCAAGCCGGCTTCCGTAAGCAAAGTTCTCATTTCTGCTGAGCCACATTTCGAAATGTGCCCTTGTCTCTTTGTTTCTCCTGATGAATACTGCCTAGGGGTCATGCCGAAATAAGCCCCCACATCTCTTGACTTTTTAAATCTATGAGGATTATCGAGTTCGATTTTGAACGTCATGGCTGTAATGAGGCCCACTCCCGGAACTGTCATGAGTCGTTTGACATCAACATCTTTTCGGGCTAAATCCTCGATTTTGCGTTCCATCTTTTTAATCTCTTCGCATAACTTCTCGTAGCAATTGACTAAGCCCTCTATCCCTTCTCGAGCAATCATCAAGGCTTCCGGCAGAACTTTCCTCACTCTCTCGGGAAATTCTTCTTTGCCGCATGAGCCAAGTTGAATGCCGTATGTTTTTAGAAATCCTCTGATGGCATTGATAAGTTGCACTCTCTGTTGGACTAGAGTTCTTCGAGATTGCATCAAGGTCCCTGTTTCGACCGCTTCTTGCGATTTTTGACTCACTTCCTTGTACAGCCCGCACCGCATTGCTTCTGCAATCCCCCGAGCATCATTGTCGTCTGTTTTATTCACTTGAACAGACAAAATAGCTGCCATTTTTCGAGAATCTATGCATATGGCAGGCAATTCGAGCTCTCGAAGATTGCTAACGAGCCAATGACTTAACGAACCACTTTCTAATCCAATTTTTTCGATGATAAGGCCGGTCTTTTTGAGATGGCAAGTAATTTTTTCGGGATCCGTTTTACAGCGTCCCTTATGGACTGATTCCCCTTTGTCGTTAACGATACAGATAACAGTCTCTTTCATTGAAATGTCTAATCCTACATAATGGCTCATTGGTTGCTCCTTTTTTTTTGAGGCATTGACCTCGGTTTATTTGGAGAGTTTTTACTACTCCGTTTTTAAGGAGCAACCACTTTTCACATCTCGCCTTCAAAAGCAAGCGCGATTACAGTATGTCGAGAACAGGAGAAAGGATGAAACATGGTCTGATTTCCATAAGAGGAGTCATCATCTGCGGGCTCTTTTTGTGCTTCTATGCTCTTCCCGCATCGTGTGAAAATGCAGGCGAGAGCGAGCAACAGGAGCGCGATCGCCTCCGTCAACAAGAGCTGGATCTCAGCCTCAAAGAGTATGACAAACGGCGCTCGGAATATGTCGAAGAGATTAGAAAGCAGCAAGAGGAGATCCTCAAGGAGTATAATCCCTTGGATTATGCAGGGCTTCCCCCTCCTCCAAACGCCCCTGAAGAGAAAGGGTGGCCCAAAAGGGAGGATATGCCGGAGCACGTACAAAAACGCGCGTTAGCGATGGAAAAAAAAGAGAAGCGTTCCTTTGTGTATACTCAGTCAGGTAGTAAAGAATAGAGCTCTTGCATCACCTCGAGTATATATGTCAATGCTTGTCCGGGTACTTCACACGAAGATGATGGGCGACAAGAAGAGTTTGAACCATCGACTTTTTCACTCTTCCCAGTTCATCAAAAGTGAGGCGACATTCATCAAACTGCCCTTCATCGGCTTTTTCTTTGACCAAGCGATCGATCAGATCTTCGATCATGGTTTCATGAATCTCCGTTAGGGAGCGCGAAGCGGCCTCGACACTATCGGCAATCATGAGGATGGCCGACTCTTTACTTTTAGGTTTGGGCCCGGGATAACGAAATTGGGATTCATCGACCTTGGACGGATCTCCTCCCATCTGTTCGACCTGTTTGCAATAAAAGTAATAGACAAGAGTCGTCCCGTGATGCTCACGAATGATGTCGATAAAACTTCCGGGAAGATGGTATTTGCGGGCGAGGCCCTCTCCTTCCTTCACATGGGAGATGACCACCTGCGTCGATTCTAAGGGCGTGAGGAGATGGTGAATATTCAGTCCTCCGAGCTGATTTTCGGTAAAATAGTGAGGATTGAAGAGTTTGCCGATATCATGGTAGAGGGTGGAGACGCGGCAAAAGAGATCATTGGCGCCGATTGTCCTCGCGGCCGTCTCTGCAAGATTTCCGACGACCAGAGAGTGCTGATAGGTGCCGGGCGCCTCCACGCTTAAGCGCCGCAAGAGTTCGTTATTGGGATCCATATACTCCATCAGTCCCATATCGGTCATCACATCAAAGAGAGATTCGAAAAGAGGAAGAATTCCAATGACGAGGATAGCCGTCACGATCATAAAGGCGAGCGAACTCGAAAGGTTAATGGCCAGATTGAGACTCCATATCCGGTTTTGAAGCAGGCTATAGGCAAAGATGACCGGAATGGTGGCGAGCCACACCTTTCCACAGACGGCAAAGATCTCCTTTCTCTTATGCATCTTCCTGGAACAGATAATGGCAACGAGCGCTCCAATCAGATTGATCACTAAAAAGCGATCGTGATCAAAAGCTAAAGTGACCCCTAAAATGATCGATAGAAAAGCGGAGATAAAGAAGGCGACGCTCGTTCCAAAGAGAACGCAAAGAAGCAGGCTCGCAAAGGGAACAAGGAGGGGATAGGAGATAAACTCGGCAAATTTCGTCTCCTGGTTGAGGACGAAAAACTCTGTCGCTTTGGCAAGAACCAGCGTGAGAAAGATCACGGTTGCAAGAAGCGTGAGCTTTTGGGCAGAGCGGAGAAGATCGGGATGTTTGACGTAAAAAAAGATGATTGAGACAGAGGTAAACAAAAGAGCAAGAAGAAAACTGCCCAGGATGGGAAGAGGCTCCCATAGGGCATGCGCCTTCTTCAAGGCGTCCTTCATCGCGCGCATCATGGCAACATGCCGCAAGGTCACTTTTTCTCCGGAATCAATCAGTCGGCTCCCCGCTTCAATGCGCGTGTAGGTCTCGGGAAGACTCTCCAGGATCGCTTGCCTTAAGTTTCTCTCTGAAAGAGTATCATTGAAAAGATTCCACCCCCGCTCTTTGAAAAATTGAATCAGAAAATCTGCTCCCTCTGCAGGGATGGGATCCCCTTCGAAGGCCTCCACTTCTATGCGCTCCCAGAAAGAAGGGTCGAGATGCAGCGGCCCGGACAAGGGTTCGGAGGGCAGTAAAAAGAACTTTTCTTTAAGAAGATCGAAATGTTTGATCTTGCTCAATGTTCTCTCATCCGTGAAACGGCTCTGCAAGAGGGCGTTCTGAAGCTGATGCACCCCAAAAAAAAGTTCTTCAAAGGTCGCTTTGGGTAATTTTTTTCGCCATTCCGGATGGTGAATGAGCTGCTCTTCTAGAGCGCGCCGCCGATTAAGGATCTCTTTTTCATCCAGCCTGTAGATCGACCCGATGTCCTGGACCGCTTGCTGATTGAGAATCCGCCCTGCGTCTTCATCCGGAAATTCAAAATCCACCTGAGCAATGAGATACCGGTCCGCGACGGACCCCAGCTCCAAAACCTCGATGCGCACCTCGCGGAAATTTAAGAAGGCAGTCAAAGCAAGCACGAAAAGAAAGCCAATGAGCAAACAAAGGGCTAATTTTCGTTCTTTTACCCAAGAAAATTTCATTCGAAATTCTTTTCGCTTCTCAATCTGATCTAATCGGGCCATCTTATACCGAACGCTCTTCAAAAATTGGATTTTCGGCTGCGCCAAAGCCTCGGGGTTCGACGATCGCATCTCGCCCCATATTTCTAATATTAGGCGAGATGCGATCGTCGAACCGCGAGAGCTTTCGCGTTGCCCAAAACCAATTTTTGAAGTGCGTTCGGTATAGCTTTTTCCTCTACCTTGATAATAGCAAAAAATCATAAATTGATGGGTAAGATTTTCCATCGGAGAAGGGATGAAACAACAAGAAACTTATCAAATAGTTCCGCGAAAATACCGTCCCGCAACCTTTTCAGAGGTCGTCGGACAGGACGCGATCGTTACGACTTTAAAAAATAGTCTTGTTTCCAAGCGCATTCCGCATGCCTATCTCTTCTGCGGCAGCAGAGGGACGGGAAAGACCACGCTGGCGCGACTGGTCGCAAAAGCTCTCAACTGCGCAGCCCCTCTGAAAGAGTGCGACCCCTGCAATATCTGCCCCTCATGCCGGGAGATCAATGAGAGCCGCTCCCTGACTGTCATTGAGATTGACGGAGCCTCCCATCGCGGCATCGACGATATCCGGCAGATCAATGAAACGATTCACTTTACACCCCCTCCCGATCTTTGCAAGATCTACATCATCGACGAGGTCCACATGCTCACAAAAGAGGCCTTCAATGCGCTTCTCAAGAGCCTTGAAGAGCCTCCTCCGCGCGTAAAATTCTTTTTTGCAACAACAGAGCCGCATAAACTCCTTCCCACCATCATCAGCCGCTGCCAGAGATTTGATTTGCAAAGAATTCCCATTCCCGTAATCGAACAAAAACTCAGCGTTATCGCCCAGGATCTTCACCTCTCTATCGAACAGGAGGCGCTCACCCTCATTGCTTCCAGATCCGACGGATCGCTCCGAGACGCCGAATCCCTTTTTGATCAGCTGATCAATGCCTGCCCCCCTCCCCTCTCTGCATCGGTCCTCTCCACCCTGTTGGGAATTCCCTCTAGAGAAACTCTCTTTGAGCTGGACAAAGCGGTCTTCGAGAACAATCTCTCCTTTGCCTTCGAGCTGGCAAGCCGCCTCTTTGAAGAAGGAAAGGACTTAAGCCATTTTCTGGAATCTCTTTTGGAACACTATCATACGCTCCTTCTTCTCAAGATCGCTCCCGACCATCCCCTCCCCACGTTAAGTGAAAAAGAGTTAGCGGAGTACTTGAGGTCTGCTGCGCTCTATTCTCAAGAGCAAGGATTTTTTTTGCTGGATCTGATTGGTGAAACCATCCAACACTCTTCCAGAATCCCTTTCAAACGCCTCCAGATGGAAACCGTCCTTCTCAAAATCATCCGCTCGCGCCATGTCGCCACTCTTGCTTCGCTGACCCAAAGATTGCTGGAGCTCGAAGAGAGAGTCTCCTCTCTTTTGAACCGCAAACCCGCGCCTTCTCTAGAAAAAAAGAGCGCTGCAGCTGCTCCCTCCAAGCATGAGGATATTTCTTTACAGCCCACCCTTCTCGGCTCCGAGACCGCTCCTTTGAAGAGTGAAGAAATTCCTTTAAGAGAGAAGCCTTTCGCGCCTCTCCCTGAAGCCGCTCCTTTGAAGAGCGAAGAAATTCCTTTAAGAGAGAAGCCTTTCGCGCCTCTTCCTGAAGCTGCTCCTTTGAAGAGCGAAGAAATTCCTTTAAAGAAAAAGCCTTCTGCGCCTCTTCCTGAAGCCGAACATCCTCTCAAGGAAGGGGAGAAAAAGAGCCATTATGATACACTGATGAGGTTCACAGCCATGGAGCTGGAAGGGAGTGTAAAAAAATAGGTTATGGGCTCTGGATTTTCAAAACAAAAGAAGCAGATGAAGCAGTTCCAAGAACAGATGGCTCAACTGCAAGAAGAGATGGATGCAACTGAAGTCGAAGGCATGAGCGGAAATGGCCTGATCACTGTCAAACTAAACGGCAATAAAATGCTCAAAAAGATCATGATCAAGCCCGACTGCGTCGATCCCGAAGACATTGAAGGACTTGAGGATCTGATTCAAGCCGCTTTTGAAAACGCCTTCAAAAAACTGGAAGAAAAAGAGAGCAACCTCTCTCTGCCATCAGGGTTTAACCTTCCCTTTTGAAAGCGCCCATCTTCTTTAAAATTTTCTCGCTTTCCTTCTGGGTGCGGCAAGTGAGGGCAGCTTGCGCCCAAGCTATCGCTTGCCGATACGTGCATTGCCGAACCGCTCTTTTGACTTGAGGAAGATAGCGGATCGAGCAGGAAAAAGCATCTACACCCAGACCCACGAGCAGAGGAATCAGATCCGTGCTTGTCGCAATCTCTCCGCAAAGAGTGACAGGTTTTCGAACCAGATGCGCACTTTCGATGACTCTTTGAATCATGCGCAGCACACTGGGATGAAGGACGGAATAGGGAGTATTCATCTCAATTTGGCTGCGCTCGATGCCCAGCGTATACTGGATCAGATCGTTTGTCCCAAGGGAGAGAAAGTCGCACTCTTCGGCAATCTCTTGCGCCATCATGACGGCCGCGGGCACTTCAATCATACATCCCAGGAGCACTCGTTTCACACGAACATGTTGGCTCTTGAGTTCCTTTTCAATATTTCTGATCAATTTTTTTGTGAGGCGGACCTCTTCCACATTGGAAACAAAGGGCAGAAGCAGGCGCAGCTGGCCTAAAGCGCTCGCGCGCAAAAGAGCGCGTAATTGTCTCTTAAAGAGCTCTTCGTGGTTGAGTAAAAAGCGTATTCCCCGACATCCCATCCGCACCCCGACTCTCTTGTCACAAAGAGGCAGCACTGTTGGAAATTTCTCTTCGTCTAAATCAAAAAGACGCATCGCAAGAGGAAGATTCTGACCTATCCGAAATACCTCTTGGTATGTAGAGAACTGTTTTTCCTCCAAATACAAAAACTCCTCTTCTTTGGAAAGGAGAAACTCCGTCCTGAAGAGACCCACCCCTTGCGCGCCGTAAGCGCGCATCTCTTCAAGTTCTAAAACAGAGCCCACATTGGCATAGAGGGGGACCGAGCGGCCATCTAAAGTTTGTGAAGGAAGCAGCGTCTCAGAATCGAGCTGCCGCGTGCGCTTTTTTAACAGCAGTTGCAATCTGCGATGCTCCTTTAATGTCTTGTCAGTCGGATTAATGATCACATCCCCTGTCCGCCCGTTTACAATCACACATTCTCCCTGGACACTCTTAAAAAGCTGTGTATCGATGCTGGCGACAAAGGGAATTCCCTTGGAACGGGCAATGAGGGCCGCATGAGAGCTGCCTCCCCCTTTCTGGGTCACGAAGGCGCTCACGCGGCTCGCTTGAGCCTCTGCCGTCTCGGAAGGAGCAAGCTCCTTGGCAAAGATGACGGCGTTTTGAGGAATTTGCGCAAAGCGATCTCTTGTTTTTGGCCGCAGATGGTTTAAAACACGATGGGACAAATCGATCACATCGATGACACGTTGTTGAAAGAGGGAGTCTTGCACCTGACTCAGCTTCTCTTGATAATCGGCCATCACAGAGCGAAAGACCACCTCCGTATTCTGCTTCATCTTTCTGATCATCTCCTCCATGTGCGTGGTCATCAGAGGATCGCTGAGCATTTGAATATGGGCATCAATGATCTCTCTCGCGTCAGTCGATCCCTCCTTTTCGAGCTTCTCCTGGAGTTGCTTTAAATCTTCTCGGCTTAAAGTAAGAGCCTTGCGATATCGCAAGATCTCATTTTCAACCTCCTCATGAGGAATAGAGACTTCAGGATCACTCTCTTCTTCCTCAAAAGAGCCGAGGAAAAAGGGTCTTCCAATGGCGATCCCTTCGCTGACGGGAGCTCCCTGCAGGCGGCGCTCTTCTCGATCGTAGAGGCGTGTGGGCTCGGAAAGCTCTTCCATTACCCTTTCTCCCTGAGAATGCTTTGGAGACGAGACCCTTGTTTTTTTTGCTTTTTAGCAATCGCTTGCAAGAGTTTTGTATTAAACTCCTTGGCGGAATCGAGCCCCCTCTTTTTAAGGCGATGGTTCAACGCAATGGTCTCCAGCAAAAGAACGACATCTCTTCCGGGCTTCAATGGAAGAAGATGGATGGGCACTTTGACTCCCAGCATCTCACAATACTTTTCCTCTAGTCCAACGCGATCATAAAAGTGGCGGTCATCCCATGCCTCCAATTTAACGATTAAGTCAATACTCTTGCGGTCGCGCACACAAACGGCTCCATATAGATGGGCAACATTGATAATCCCAATTCCGCGAATCTCCATCAGGTGACGGGTCAGTTCCGGTCCCGATCCCTCTAAAATATTGCCTTCCCGGACGCCAATCTGCACGATGTCATCCGAGATGAGGCGGTGGCCATGCTCAATCAGACCAAGCGCCGTCTCACTCTTTCCAATGGCAGAATCTCCCTGAATGAGAACCCCCACTCCGAATGCCTCTACAAGAGTCCCATGGCAGGTCATGGCGGGAGAAGTCTCCCTCTTAAGCAAAGAAGAGATGCGAGAGGAGAGATCCCTCGTCGTCAGAGGAGAGCGAAAGAGAGGGATGCGTCGCTTTTTACAGGAGGCTATCAACTCTTGAGGAGGAACGAGCCGTCTCGACACAATCACGAGCGGCGTCTTTTGGGTCAAGATGCCATCCAGGCGCACTCTAGAAAGCTCGAGGCTGAGCTCTCTTAAGTAGAGGATCTCCGCCTTTCCAAAGATGAGGATCCTGTCTGGAGAATAGGTCTTCAAAAAACCCGTCAACCCCAAACCGGGCCGGTGCACTTCAGGTGTTTTAATCTTTTTTTTAAGCCCCTCTCCGCCCGCCACTAATTGAAGAGTCAAGTCGCGTTGATAATTTTTAAAGAAATGAGCGACATCTAACATCTAACATTCCTTAGCTCTCAGCAAAGTCAAGGGTACGTTAAATTACAAAAAAAATCCATCGCTTCTCTACACTCTCTTTATGCTCTCTGATTTGTGGCGCAGATATCCTGCTCTCTTTGTGGGCATCTCTCTGCTCTCAGGCGTCGCTCTTGCTTTGGATCGAAAGTGGGCCTTCTGCATCCCCCTCCTCTCATTGTTCAGCGCCTTTTTCTCTTACCGCAAGGTTCTCTGTATGCTCCTTGTTGCCGCCTTGACGGGGTACGCAATGACAAAGCTGCGCTACATCCCCCCCGATGAAAGTGAAAACGATTGGAAAGGAGAGGGAGTCTTTGCCATCTCCTCTTTCCAAAAAAGCGCCTCTCCTTTTCAGGAGTTTTGGCGCTACGGCGGAATATTGCAGACTTTTGAAGGAAAAACTCCTTCCCAAAGAGTCTTTTGCAAAAATATTCCCTGCTCTCTTTTTCTTCCCCTCAAAATGAGTCCGCCTCCTGCACATTGCGCCTATGCAGTTGAAGGCACATTGCAACGAAAAGGAAGATCCTTCTTTTCTTTCAAAGCGCAAGGGAACTGGCGCCCTGAAAAAGGAACTTTCAGTCTGGCTAAGGCGCGTTTTGAGGCCAAAGAAAAGATCCGGCGCGTGTTGCGAGAATGCATTCCTCATCCCAAGAGCTACGCCTTTCTCTCGGCATTGGCAACAGGAGAGATTGAAGACCGGGCCTTAAGTTTTGAATTCGGACGATTAGGACTTGTTCATTTACTGGCCATCTCGGGCTTCCATTTTGGCTGGATCGCCGCTCTCTTGACCCTTCTCATCGGAGCTCTTTTCCCCCCCAGAATGACCACCTTTCTTTTGCTGCCTTTAATCACGCTTTACTTCTTCTTTATTGGCGAGGCTCCCTCCTGTCAAAGAGCCTGGATTGCAATTTCTTGTTTTCTCACAGGAAGGCTCTTTGTCTGGCGCGCCTCAGGGCTCAACATCTTAGGCGTCGGCCTCATCATAGCTCTTCTTTTAGACCCCTTAGTCATCCTCAAGCTCGGGTTCCAGCTGAGCTTTCTTTTGACGCTTGCCATCCTGCTTTTCACCTCTCCTTGCGAGGCTTTGATCTCCTCTCTTCTCCCTCCCCGGAAATTGTCCGCGCTCCAAGGGATGAAAAGAATCCATCAAGCAGGCTACCTCATGTCGGCAACCTTGCGCAAAACTCTGGCTCTGAACACCTCCGTTCATCTCTTTGCCATTCCCGCCACCCTCTCTATTTTTGGAAAATTTCCTTTTTTAAGCCTCCTCTACAATCTCTTTATTCCCTCTTGGGTCGGCATCTCCCTCGTGCTGTTGATTCTGGGCCTTCTCTTAACTCCTATCTCTCCTCTCTTTTCGCTCTTCCATCTTGCGAACAGCTCCTTCACCGCCGCTTTGCTTAGGCTCATCTCCCACCCCCCGCTCTCGTTACACTTCTTTCTGAAAGCACCCCAACTCCCCTTATGGGCCGTGATCTTTTTTTTCACTCTCCTCTTTTGGACAGGACTTCTGGCAACAGCGCGGAGCAAATTGACAGAATCCCTCTTTTAGCGGATAATTGCGCATCCTTTGGCGATCGTAGCTCAGTTGGTTAGAGCGTTGGATTGTGGTTCCAAATGTCGCGGGTTCGAATCCCGTCGATCGCCCTTGTTGAAGCAATTGTTCCCATTTTCACTATCATGTCCCCAATTGAATCTCTTCTTCTCGGGATCGTCCAAGGACTTACAGAGTTCTTTCCCGTCAGCTCCTCTGCTCATCTCAAGATCGCCAAGTTCTTGATGCATCTCGACATCAAGGAAGATCAGGTTCTCTTTGATCTTTCCTGCCACAGCGGCACGCTGATTGCCCTTCTCTTTTTTCTTCGAAAGAAAATAGCCGGGCTCTTTCAAAAAAGAGAAGACTTCCTCTTCCTTGCGATGGCTCTTTTGCCTCTCGTCCCCGCCTATTTTCTGTTAAAATCCTTAAGAGAGCTCGCCTCCTCTTTCTCCCTCCTGGGTTTTTTCCTAATGGGAACAGGAGCGCTCCTTTTCGCCTCCGATCGCATGCGCTTCAAATCCTCTCCCGGAAACGGATGGAAGGGCCGCTCCCATGACGTTTTGTGGATCGGCGCCTCTCAGGGCTTTGCCCTCATTCCGGGCATCTCGCGCAGCGCCTCCACCATCTCCTGCGCACAATCGTTGGGATGGAGTGCTGCGGAGGCCGTCCAGTTCTCCTTTCTTCTTGCCATTCCTACTATCCTCGGAGGCAATATCTTGGAGCTTGTCCATCTCCTGATGCTTTCCAAAGATCCTCCTTCCCTATCTTTTTCTTCCTGTTTAATCGGTTTTTTGTCTTCATTAGGGGTAGGGGCATTGATGGTCAAGCCGGCCATCAGACGTTTAAGCAAAGGAAACCTGCGCCCCTTCGGGTGGTACTGTCTCATCCTGGGGGGAGTGACGATACTCTATTTTGTGCAATGAAAAAGAGAGAAGAAGAGGGAAGACATCACGAAGTGCAAGGACTCGCCCTGTTTGCCGGCGCACTTGTGCTGCTTCTTTCTCTTGTAAGCTTTAATGCAACCGACTCCGCTCACAATTGGCTGGGATTGATCGGACATAGCATCGCCTGGTCTCTGCATTGGTGTCTGGGCTTTTCTAGTTATCTCTTAGTGAGCGGCTCTCTTCTGCTCGGATGGAAAATTTTAAGCTCACGCAAAACCCCTCCCTGGAAGATCAAGCTGGTCTACCTTTCCCTCCTTCTTTTCTCCTCGAGCATGCTTCTCAATCTTTTTGCCGAGACCCATCCCCTCTTCTCCTCTCGCTTTTATCACTTCTCCCTCTCAGAGACTCTTTTATTGCCCGACCCCTTTCCACACACGTCAACACGCCACTTTCTGGGCGGCTCTCCGCTCTACTCCCTCTATCTCGATCTTCCGAAGTTCAATCTGCAAAGACTCTTAAGCAACGGGGGCATCTTCCTAACCTTTTCTCTTTTGGGCACGCTCTCTTTTTTTCTCTTTTTTGATATTGCCTTAACCAAGCTCTCTTCCGCCCCTTCCCGCCTTTTTGTATGGCTTAGACCCAAGATCACACCCTTCCTTCGGGAAATCTTCCTTTTTTCCTCTCAAAAAAGCAATGAAGAGCCCGATCTCTTTCTCTCTGAAGTGGAAAAGAGCTTGACCCACTCCTCGTCGATGCCCAAACCCCTCTATACACCTGAGGAAAAGAGAGAGGCTCCCCCAAGCGCCTTCCTCCTGAAGAAAAAAGCCCCTGAAGAGCAGGAGAGCGCCCTCCCTGCCGCGAAACGGGAAAAAGCGCTCTCTTCACAAAGAGTCTACAATGGAGATTTCGCCTCTTACCACCTCCCTCCGCCCTCCCTTCTCAAAAATCCAAAGAAGATCGATCAGCCCGCCTTAAAAAAAGAGCTGCGCCGACAAGCCGAGATCTTAGAAGAGACCCTGCTTAGCTTTGGCATTGAGGCAAAAGTCGGAGAGATTCACTCAGGCCCCACCATCACCTCCTTTGAGGTTCATCCCGCCATTGGCGTGAAGGTGCAAAAGATCAAAACGCTCGAAAACGACATCGCGCTTAACCTTCAGGCCAAGGCCATCCGCATCTTAGCTCCCATCCCGGGAAAAGCCGCCGTCGGGATTGAAATTCCCTCCCTCTATCCCCAGGAGGTAAACTTAAAAGAGCTGGTGTCGGAATACCAGAAGCAGCCGCGCCGCTTCCACATCCCCTTTCTCATCGGAAAGACCGTCAGCGGAGAGAGCGTGATGGCAGACTTGACCCGCATGCCCCACTGCATCATTGCAGGAGCGACAGGCTCCGGTAAATCCGTCTGCATCAACACTTTAATTCTCTCCATCCTCATGAACAGCCGGCCCGACGAGGTGAAGCTCCTTCTCATCGACCCCAAAAAAGTGGAGCTCACTCCCTACCATGAACTCCCCCATCTCATTTCTCCCGTCATTACAGAGCCTCGAGGAGCCTATGCAGCGCTCAGTTATCTGGTCAAGGAGATGCTCATTCGCTACGACATCCTCAAACAGCTGGGCTTGCGCAACATCAACGCCTTTAACAATCGCAAAATCAATCAGGAATTTGAGGCCTCGCTCAGCGTCGCCATCCCCGTGCGCATGTTCTGTATTGTGGCCGTCATTGATGAATTTGCTGATCTCATGATGGCCTCGAGCACCGATCTCGAAACCCCGATCGCAAGGATCGCCCAGATGGCGCGAGCCGTCGGCATCCATCTCATCCTGGCCACGCAGCGCCCCTCCCGAGAAGTGATCACAGGATTGATCAAAGCCAATTTCCCTTCGCGCATCGCCTTCAAGGTCGCAAGCAGGGTCAACTCTCAGATCATCTTAGATGAAAATGGAGCAGAGAGTCTGCTTGGCAACGGCGACCTTCTCTTCCTCCCTCCCGGGAGCTCCCACCTCATCCGCGCGCAGGGCGCCTTTGTCGGCGATGAAGAGATCCAGCGCATCGTCTCCTACATTTGCGATCAGGCGCCGCCCAACTATCTCATCGAGTCCTTTGATCGGATGCCGGCTGACGAATTTTTACTCTCGGAAAGCTCTGAAGAGGGTAAAGACTCCCTCTACGACGGGGCATTAGGCATCGTCTTAGAGACCCGGACCGCGTCTACCACTTTTTTGCAAAGAAAGCTCAAGATCGGCTACGCCAGGGCCGCCTCGCTTATGGATGAGCTTGAGGCAAATGGAGTGATCGGGCCGCAAGATGGAAGCAAACCCAGACAGGTATTTAAGAGCGCACCCCAACTTCCCCTTCCCTTTGAACGAGAAAAACCATGACAGAAGAAAAAACCGATCCCCGTGAAATCGAAAAAAAACTCATTCCCCGCCTCAAGATGATGGGCTACATCCTCTTTGTATTCAGCGCCATCAGCCTCGGCTACAGCTTCACTCTCCCCTCTCCGGAAAAAACGGTCTTTGAAAACGTTGAAGATAACGAAGCCGCAGCCGGCCTGACTCTCTTTGACGAAGAAGAAGAATCCCTCCATCCTTCCGCCCCCAAGACCTACTATTTCTTTGCTCTGGTCTTTGTCTCTGTCGGCTTTTTCTGCTTTTTCATCGCACGTCGCAAGAAGATAAAGCTTGAGATCCAAGAATAAACGGCCGGCTTGCACGATCCTGGTAGGCAATCAAGAGCTCCACCTCTGCCCCCAGGGCGTCGAGCCTCTCTTTGACAATCTTTAGGGCGAGCTCTTCAGAATTGCATTCGCTGGAGAGATGGGCAAGGTGCACTTTTTTCAAACCTTTATGATAAATCTCAGAGAGAAGTTCTGCGCACGCCTCATTCGAGAGATGGCCCTGGCGACTTAAAACCCTCTGCTTGTAGAGAAAAGGGCGATTCGAGGAGTGAACCATCGAGACCTGATGGTTTGCTTCAAGGTAGAGATAGTCGCACTTTTTAAGGCTCTCTTTCACAAGCGTCGTGGCAAATCCCAGATCCGTACAAAAACCCAATTGAGACGCTTCTCTTCTCACCGTAAAGCCCACGGGATCCAAAGCATCGTGCTGCACGCTAAAAGGAAAGATCTCCAGATCTCCAAATTCAAAACTCTCTCCCGTCGAAAAGATCTTAAATTTAGAGTGCAACGAGAGCGCTTCTAAAATTCCCTTTGCCGTCTCGCTATTGGCCAGAACAGGAATAGGGTACTTTCCCGTCAGGGTTTGAAGGCCGCTGATGTGATCGGCATGTTCATGCGTAATCAAAATGGCATCAATTTGATCAAGAGAGATCTCCATTTGACTCAATCTTAACACCAGCTGGCGATAGCTGATCCCCGCGTCAATGAGAATCTTTGTCTCCTCCGTCCCCACATAGACGCAGTTCCCTTTCGACCCCGACGCCAGAGGACAGCAGCAAATCATCATCCCCTCATTTACAAAACGCTTTACTTTGACGCAAGGTCCATCAAAAATCAACTTCAGAGATTTTAAAATTTTTATTTTACTTTATAAAAAAAATACTTTACAGTTGGAAATGAACTCTCTGCAAGGAGGTCATGATGGAATCAGGAGAAGAGATCATCGAAGATCTGGACGCTACTCTTGATCAACTCATTGTCAATGCCAAGGCAATGATTAAGATTGGGAAAAGCCCTCTCTTTAACTGTGAAGCGGAGGCGCTGGAAAAGACGCAAGAGAGCTTGCTCGCTCGCCTGTTCTACCGCCAAAAAATTCTCAAAGAGAGAAAGAGAGAGGAGCTCTGTGGAAGAGCGTCAAGAAGAGCGGCGGGAGTCCACAAAAAACTCGCGCGCTTTAACAAATTAACCCTCTCAAGAAAGAGCACTCAAAATTGAGCAAGCTCCCGCAAGGCCTTTTCAATCTCTTGCGCCTGCGGCAAGACCGCTTCTTCCAAAACTTTGCTGTAAGGAACCGCGCACTCTTTGGCTCCCACTCTTTTGATGGGAGCGTCGAGATAGGAAAAGCACTCTTCGGCAATCTGGGCGGCCACTTCCGCTCCAAAGCCCCCGAAGAGAGGCGCTTCATGCGCAATCAGCACTTTTCCCGTTTTGCGCACCGATGCAAGAACGCTCTCTTTATCAAAGGGAACAAGTGTTCTCAAATCGATCAGCTCTACAGAGATCCCCTCTTTGGCAAGCCTTTGTGCAACCTCATACCCCATGACAACCGTCATTCCCCAGCCAATGAGCGTTACATCTGAACCCGGCAAAACAACCTGCGCCTTCCCCAGCGGGAGAAGTGCGTGGGAAGGGGGTTCCTCCCGTGCGCAAAAGAACCTTTGACGATAGAGCGCCTTATGTTCGAGGAAGATGACGGGGTTGGGATCGCGAATCGCCGCCTTGAGCAGACGCTTGGCGTCGGCAGCATGGGAAGGAAAGACAATTTTCAGACCGGGACAGTGTGCTAAAAAGGATTCGACACTCTGTGAATGGTAGGGACCGCCCTGGATGTAGCCGCCGCACGGCATGCGGATGACGAGCGGACAGTTCCACTCTCCATTGGATCGATAGTGAATGCTGGAGAGTTCATTGACAATCTGATTGATCCCGGTCCACATGTAGTCGGCAAACTGGATCTCCGCCACCGGTTTAAATCCATGGGCGAGCGACATCCCCAAGGCAAGGCCCACAATCGTTGACTCCGCAAGGGGCGTGTTAAAACAGCGCTCCGTTCCATATCTCTCCGTCAGCTCGTGCGTCACGCGAAAGACCCCTCCCTTTCTGCGGGCGACATCCTGCCCGAAGACCACGACTCTTTCATCTAAGGCCATCTCTTCATGAAGAGCCCGATTGAGCGCGTCCACCATCACAATGCCCTCGGACGAGAAAGAAAGCCGCTCCTCCTCAGGAGATTCCACAACTTCTTCGCTCTGACAAAAGAGCCGAGCCGCCGCCGTGGAAGGGTCGGGAAAGGGAAGCGCGTCCGCCAAGCGGGCCGCCTCTTCGATCCGCTCGCATAGCGTCCTTTTGAGAGCTTCCATCTCCTCTTGGACCACCACCCCCTCCTCTATGACGAAAGCTTCTATCCTGGGAAGAGGATCGCGCCCCTTCTCCTTTGCGATCATCTCTTCTGTTTTGTATTTTGCAGGATCATCGCTGCTGCTATGAGGGCCAATACGGGGAACTTTTGCAATGATTAAAGAGGGGCCCTCGCCCCGGCGCGCCCTCAAAGAAGCTTCGGACAGAACGGAGGCCGCCTGGGAATAGTGGCAGCCGTCAATCTCATGGATCGAAAGGCCGGCAAAGCCCTTTGCCCGCTCCGCAATGGATCCGCCTGCCGTCTGCTCGGAAGAGGGAACGGAGATCGCCCATTCATTGTCCTGAATGACAAAGAGAACGGGAAGACGGTGCAAGGCGGCAAAGTTGAGCGCCTCATGAAAATCTCCCTGCGAGGTCGCCCCATCCCCTGCGGAGACGTAGACCACCTCGTCTTTGCCCGCCAGTTGGATCGCCTTGGCAACGCCCACCGCCTGCAAAAACTGAGAACCCACCACGCTCGACTGGCAAGGAAGACGCAAGCTTTTGTGGCTGAAATGGTCGGGCATCATCCGCCCTCCCGAATGGTGGGGAACCGCACGCGCAAGGAGGGCTCCGATAAGATCGCTTAAGCTGCATCCCCAGCCAATGGCAAAGGCTCTGTCTCTATAATAGGGAAATCCCCAATCCACTCCTGGTCTTAACGAAAGAGCCGCAAGCGCTCCGATCATCTCATGGCCCTGCGTCGACAGGTGGAAGGCTCCCCCTTTATTTTGCTTCGCGAGCTTTTCCATCTTCTCGTCCATCAAGCGGGAGAGATAGAGGATTTCAAACGCTTTTAGCATCCCTTCTTTAGTGAGAAGAAAAGGCTCTTCTAAGGATAAGGGAGATGATGTCATAACAATTTTGATTACTTAGACTTTTTCGAAGGTTTTTTTTGCAAAGGAGTAACCGTTTTAATAGCCCGCTTCTCAGTCCTCCTGGCAACTTTGGAAGGCTCTAGCTCCTTTTTCTTCTTTGGCAAAAAGCCGCGGACCACCTCCAGCAGCGGGCGCCGTTTCTTTTCTGGCTCCATCTCTTCCGGAACAACCTCTTCCGCTTTACTGACCGCTTTGAGAAGCTTTTCCTCTTTTTCAAGACCGGGAACGCCTCCTCCCACAAGACGCGCCGAAAGATGGCGCAGAGATTCCAACCTCTCAGAGAGGGCCTGAAGCCGTGCGTCCACCTTGACTCGAGAGCTTCCTCTCAGCGAGGCGAGCAAGTCCGCCTCCGTATCAAAACGAGACGAGAAGGTAACGGCGGCAGCGCTGGTAATTTCCGGCATGAAAAGAAAAGGACGGGCAGCCGGAGGAACTGTAGTGTAGAGATCCACGGTGACTTGGGGTTCCAGTTCTACTTTGGCGGCCTGTTTGGGCGGACGTCCCCGTTTGGGGCGCGGATTTAACGCTTCGCTCGAATAGTAGGTCTTTGCCTTGGCGAAGATCAGCTCGCGAGCTTGCATCACATCCTTGGGAGCTTTAGACTCAAAGAGCTGCATCTTCAGCTTCTCTAAAATGTTTTTACTTAAGTCAAGATCCTCTTCAAAAACAAACTGGATCTGTTCATTTCTCAGCCATTCAATGATGCGAATCCGTGAGCGCTCCACATAGTATTGCTGCCACTTTTCCAGTTCCGTCAAATGGTCATAGATGAACTCAAGAAAATTCTCCCTGGCCTCTTTGGACTGGATAATGTCGCTGAGTTTCTCTTTCGTATCAATATCATAAACTTTTTCATTGATAAATCCCTCCATGAACTTCTTCGTCTCATAAAAAGTCATCTTGGGGATCAGACGGTAGCGCTTGAGATTCTCTTTGAGTTCCCGGGAAAGCTCCTCCAGCTCCTTTAGCCCTTTGTCCAGATTGACAAAGAGTATAAATCCCTCAACCGTATCGAGATAGAAGTCGCGCTCGTCATCCGACTTTGCAAAGGCATCCATCAACCGATGAAAGCGCAACAATAAAGGGTTCTGAGCTTTAGGATAATCTGCCATAAAAACAACCACAAATAACTTTGTTGAATAGATAAAAGGGTATCATACTCAACTGCCCTCTTCAAGCGCAATCTCAAGGGATCTCAAGGGATGCAAGATCAGGAGCTGTTGCTTTTTTGAGAAGTCGGGCCTACAATCACACAAAAAAGGCAAACTATGTTGGATATCAAGGAGATCAGAAAAGACCCCAAAGGGATCGAGACCAGGCTCAGAACAAAAGAGCCCGCCCTTACGCTCTCTTCGGTTTTGGAGCTGGATGAGAGAGTGCGGCGCATCTTAACCGAGGCGGAGGAGCTGCAGGCAACACGCAACCAGCTCTCGAAGGATATCGGAGAGAGGCGCAGAAAGGGAGAAGAGAGTGCTTCTCAACTAATAGAGGTGAGCGGAATGGGAGAGAGGATTGCCGCTCTTGAGCAAGAGCTCTCGGGGCTTAAGGAAAAGCTTCAGGAAGCCTTAAGCTCTCTTCCCAATCTCCCGGATGAAAGTGTAAAAATCTCTTTAAACAAGGAGGATAACGTCTGTCTGAAGAGCGTGGGAGAGAGGCCCTCCTTTTCCTTTCCCATCCGCAGCCACTTGGAGCTGGGAGAAGGACTGGCTCTCTTTGATTTTGAAAGGGGGGCAAAACTCGCAGGGAGCGGCTGGCCTCTTTACCGCGGCCGGGGCGCCCGTCTGGAGTGGGCGCTTCTTAACTACATGCTCGATATCCACGAGGAGAATGGATTTGAACAGTGGATGGTGCCGCTCCTTGTCAAAAAGGAGATCCTTTACGGAAGCGGACAGCTTCCCAAGTTTGCCGACCAGAGCTTTAAGCTCGATGACGCTCACTTTCCCTTCTATCTCATCCCAACCGCCGAGGTAGTCTTAAACGGCGTCCACTTTGATGAAATACTTAACGCCGATGACCTTCCCCTAAAATATGCCGCCTACACGCCCTGTTTCCGAAGGGAGGCGGGAGCAGCCGGACGGCAGGAGCGCGGCCTTATCCGCACCCATCAGTTCAACAAAGTGGAGATGTTCGCCTTCTCCGCTCCAGAGACAAGCGAAGAGCTTTTCCGGGAGATGATTGCCAGCGCAGAGAAGATTTTAAGCGGACTCAACCTCCACTACCGTCTGATGCAGCTGGTGACAGCGGACACCTCCTTTGCGGCGACGAAGACAGTGGACGTGGAGGTATGGCTTCCGTCTCAAGAGCGCTATTACGAAGTCTCATCCATCTCCCACTGCTCCGACTTTCAGGCGCGCCGCTCCAAGATACGCTTTCGCAAAAGGGGCGGCAAGCCGGAGCTTGTCCATACTTTGAATGGATCGGGTCTGGCGACCTCCCGCCTGATGATTGCTCTTTTGGAAAGCAACCAACGCCCGGACGGCAGCGTCTCGCTTCCTCTCGTCTTACATCACTATTTAAAGGGAATGAAAGAGCTTAATATTCGATGACACACTCACCGCCGCCCAATCACTTTAACGGCAAACGAGTCTCCGATCACCTCAAAGAGGCCAGGCTGCGCGCCGCTCAAGCTTCCGAAGAGATCCACGGCACGGAAATGTCCGGACATCTGGCAGCGGCCGCCGATAGTGCAAAAAACAGCTCCCTCTCTCTTTTTTTACTCTGGATCATCCTCAAACAGGCAGGGTTATCCTTCCCGCAGCTTTTTTTACTTCTCGCCCTCTTTTCTTGCGGCTCTGTGATTTGGATGGTGGGAAGAAGCGCCAACCTGGGATGGGCGCGCCTCGAGCGCCTGCACCGGCTGATCGAACAGGAGAGGTGGGAAATCGAACACCACAGACAGACCGAACGGGAGGAGCTTGTGGAGATGTATCGATCCAAGGGATTTACGGGCAAACTATTAGAAGAGGTCGTGAGTGTTTTGATGGCAGACGACAACCGCCTCCTGCAGGTTATGGTAGAAGAAGAGCTGGGCTTAAATCTAGAAGCCTACGAACATCCCTTGAAGCAGGGCTTCGGAGCCGCTGTGGGGGCGCTTTTTGCAACGGGCTTCTCTCTTTTCGGCTACCTAATCCATCCTCCCCTGGGGCTTCCCCTTATGGCAGGAGCCGTCTTTATCTTTGCTGCTTCACTCTCTGCAAAAGCAGAAAGAAATCGGCTCATTCAGGCGATTATCTGGAACGTCTCTGTCGGGATTTTCGCTATCGGAGCCGCCTACTTTCTCTCTCAAATCCTCTACTCCGCTTCCTCCTAATGCCTTACTATTTTGATGAATTTTTTGCGTCGGGACAAGAGGAGACGATCAGCCCCTTTTTAATCCCCTCTTCGCGCAAGTGGAGTAAAAACCTCCGGATGCGCATCGCCTGCGCCTCGGCTATTCTTCTTTGCGTCTCTTTCGCCCTCTCTCTCTTTTCTCCTCCTTTCTCTCATCTCTTTTTGATCCCGGTCTACTTTCTCTCGGGGACTCCCGCACTGATCGGAGCTATGGAAGATCTCAAACATCTCGAGATCAACATCGACGTCCTGATGACACTCGCCGCCCTTCTCTCCCTTTTTATTGGAAGCGGAAAAGAGGGAGGTCTTCTTCTGGTCCTCTTTGAACTCTCGGCAGCGCTCGAGAGCACTGTCGAACACAAGACAAAGTCAACGCTAATCCACCTCAAGCGCCTCTGTCCCATGAAGGCAAATGTCATCAAAGAACGAGGAGAGATCATCGAATCTTCTCTCAAGGAGATAGAAGCCGGAGCTAAGATTCTCATTAAGGCCGGAGAGATCGTCCCTTTAGATGGCAAGGTGATCAGCGGAAGCTCCTTTGTCAATCTCGTCCATCTCACGGGAGAGACCCGGCCCGTCTCGAAATCAGTCGGCCAGGAAGTGGCCGCTGGAGCGCTTAACTTAGACGGCACCTTAACGCTTGAGGTCACCCGCGCCAGCGGCGATTCGACCTTAAGTCAGATCATCCGCCTCATCCTTGAGGCTCAAGCTGCAAAACCCCGCCTTCAGCGTCTTTTAAATCGCTTTGGAGACCATTACGCCCTCTTCATCATCGGCCTCTCTTTTCTCTTTGCCCTCTTTCTCCCTTTCCTCTTTTCGATTCCCTATCGGGGGAGCGAGGGAAGCATCTACCGCGCTCTCACCTTTCTTATTGCCGCGTCCCCCTGTGCGCTGATTCTCTCTACCCCAACTGCCTACTTAAGCGCCATCAGCAGCTGCAGCAAGCGCGGCATTTTGTTAAAAGGAAGCGTCATCTTCGACGCCCTTGCAAACTGCTCCCGGGTGGCCTTTGATAAAACGGGCACCCTGACAACAGGCAAGCTCTCTATGGATCGAATGGAAACCCTGATTCCATCCGAGGGCATCGATGAAACCCTGGCGCTGACCCTTGCCGCAACGCTCGAGCGCCACGCTCTCCATCCGATTGGAGAAGCTCTCGTCGCTCAAGCAGAAAAGAGAGGCCTCCCCGTTCTCTCTCTGTCCCACTTCAAGTCAATCCCCGGATTCGGGCTGGAAGGAAGGGTCGATCTACCTCAAAAAGAGATCTTTTTGCACATCGGCAACGCCGCCTTTCTCTTTGAACATCTCTCCTCGTCTCTTTTAGAAAAATGGAAAGAGATCCTTCCCAAACTTCAGGAAGAAAAGGACATGTATACTCTTCTTCTCGCAGAGGGGGCTCTCTTTGCTTTCTTCTTTCGCGATGAACTCAGACCCTCCGTTCCTTCCCTCATCGAAGAACTCAAATACGAAAAGTTAAAGATCGTCATGCTCACAGGAGACCGGCGTGTGAATGCCGAAGCCGTAGCCCGTCTTTCCGGAATCGATGAGTTCTTTGCAGATCTGACTCCCGAAGAAAAACTGCGCATCGTCTCGGAGTTCTCCAAAAAAGAAGGCCTTTCCATGGTCGGAGACGGACTCAACGACGCCCCGGCCCTGGCGCGCGCCACTGTAGGAATCTCTTTAGGACAGATCGGAAGCAGAACTGCCATCGACGCGGCGGACGTTGTTTTCCTGCATGACGAGATCTCTTTGCTCCCCTGGCTCTTTCGCAAGGCAAAAATGACGCTTAAGATCGTAAAGCAAAACCTCAGCCTTGCTCTTCTTGTCATCTCGCTTGCCTCCGTCCCCGCCCTTCTGGGCCTGGTTCCTCTTTGGCTTGCCGTCATCATCCACGAAGGAGGGACGATCCTGGTAGGGCTAAATAGCCTGCGCCTTTTAAAGAAGTGAGATTTTTATAAGAGCGGCAACTCTTCGACCAAACATGCAAAGACTTCCTGTAACCACTTTTGCTCGGAAGATGCCAAAAGATCGTTTTTCGTGTATATTCTCTCTAATTGCTCGCGCTTTAACAGGCGATTCTTCAACAGGTCCTGTAAAAGAATGACGACATTGCCACAATCATCCGGGGCCGTCTTTTCCTGGATAAAATTTTTTAAAAAGAACTCCCATTTTTGAGATTCTTTCTTCAAAGATTTCATCAAGGAAAGCTGCTCCTTTAAGAGCCATTCCCAGACAAAGACGAGAGCGCATTGAGGATGCACATCCGTTCCATACTTTCTTAGGACCTTCGATATCAGTATCCCTTTATCAATAAGACCACAGCCGAAAGTCTTATCACAAATCTCAGTTAGGATAAATAATGCTATTTCTTTTTCTTTGTCCGTCAATTGATTTCCGTCTATTAAGTTTGACAAAGCGATGGGGCTGCCAATTCCTTGTGGATCCATCTCTTTAGGTGATTGCTCTCCTGCCTGTAATTGCTCTTCATCGCTAATATCGCTGCCTGAGGAGGGATCTCTGTCTGACGGCAAATCGAGTGTCTCATTTTTCTGAATATCTGAAACAGGCGTGGTTGGAGACGACCGGTTTTCTGGCGGCGGGAGATACCGCCAGACGAGCTCGCTAACCTTGATCATCAGAGGATCAAGAGAGGAGGCTTGAGCCTGCAAGCAATCTCTTACCAGCGGCTTTTTCATCACCGTCTTCCTTCTACACTCTCCTAGAGCGGCACGCAAGGCGAAATCGGAACGCTCCTTGCACACCTCGTCGACCGTGAAAAAGCCAAAGCAACCGCCTACTAGGGCGCGAAAGAGCCTTTCGATCATCCCTAACCGAGACCTCTTTTCCCTTTCAGCCCAAAAAAAACCTTTTGAAAAAGCATCCGAAAGAGACTGTAAACTATTATTAAGTATGTCCGTTATCATAATTTATACTTTATTTTAACATATTAAAAATAAAAAAAACAGAAACTAAATAATTAATTTTTAATTAGTTATTTTTTAAAAAGGATTGCTTCTCTAAACTCCTTAACATCAACATTTTGAGGTTGACGAAGAGAGTTTATTGTGTAAACAACTTATCGCCAATGATTTAAGATGAGATTCAGCAAACAAGAACTGCGACTGCTAATTTTTCTTGCGCTGAGGGATCTCTTCTGCTACAATGCAGATTTTCAACAAGTAAATGATTGTGAACGCCTTGAAAAAGCTCCTTCGTAAAAAGCCCGACAAGGATCGTAGAGAACAGCTCCTGCTGTTCGGACTGGTTGACCTCTATCTCGAAACAGGCTGTCCCGTAAGCTCGAATAGCTTAAAAGAACAGGGATTCGAGACCTTGAGTTCTGCAACGATTCGCAATGACTTGGCTAAACTGGAACAGCAGGGATACTTGGTCCAACAGCACTCCTCGGGAGGGCGCATTCCGACCTCTTTAGCCTACAAGCACTACGCGGCGCACTATCTTAACAGAGACGCTCTTCCCGAAAAGGAGGCCGATGTCCTCGCGCAAGGGTTAAACAGGGAGACGCGCGAAGTGGCCCGCTACCTCCAAAGCGCGGCCGAAGCCGTAAGCGCCGCGAGCGGCTGCGCCGTCTTTCTTTCCTCTCCCCGCTTCGATCACGACTTTGTCCTGGATGTCAAACTCATCTCCCTGGACGAAACGCGCGCGCTCTGTGTCATCTTGACCGATTTTGGAGAGGTGCACACCTCTATCCTGCACCTCGGGAAGAGAACAAGCAATCAAACGCTAAAAAAGATCGAGGCCTACTTCCATGCGCGGCTGATGAATCTTAAGCTTCCCTCTCTGTCGTCCTGCGATCAGCCCCTGGCCGACCGCCTCTACAATGAGGTGATGCTGCGCCACCTCGCAAACGCCTCCCACTTTACTCTAGAAGAGATCTATAAGACCGGCTTTTCCAAACTTGTGCAAGCAGGCGACATCAGCGATACGGCAACTCTGGCAAGCAGTCTTTCTCTTTTTGAAAATACCTCCTATTTACGCTCCCTTCTTAAAGAGTGCGGAAAGCTCAAGCAGATGCGCTGCTGGATTGCCGATGACTTGAGGGCGCCTTCTTTCACTCCCTGTTCTGTTGTGGCCGCTCCCTATGCCATCCATCAAACCTATGTCGGCGCCATTGGGATCTTAGGCCCCAACCGTCTTCCTTACAGAAAAATCTTTGCCATCCTCAAGTATGCGGCTGCCGAAATGGGAAAGTCTCTGACGAAAAGTCTTTACAAATTTCAGATCACCTTCCGTCAACCGCGCGAAGATTTTGTCGACGCGCTTCAGGCGGCTAACTGCCTGATGTTGGAGGATAAAAAGAGAGGAAAACCAGCATGACTCAAACAGATGAAAAAGAAGGAATCCCTCCGGAGGCGCAAGAAGAACGCCCCTCTCCCCTGCCGGAAAATCCGAGCGATCATTTAAGAGAGCTTAAGGAGCAAAAAGAGAAGAATCTGCTCCTGCTTGCCGACATGGAAAATTTGCGCAAGCGCCTCTATAAGGAAAAATTGGAGATGAACCGGTTTGCCCAAGAGAATCTCCTTGCGGAAATTTTAATGCCGCTCGACAACTTTGAAAATGCCTTAGGATTTGCCGAAAAGATGTCGTCAGAGATCCAAAACTGGGCTAAGGGCTTTGAGATGATCCTCGGCCAGTTTAAAGAGATTTTGCACCGCTACCAGGTCACGGCCTTTCACTCAACGGGTGAGCAGTTTGACCCCAACCGGCATGAGGCTGTGGAGGTCGAAGAGAGACAAGATGTCCCGGAAGGCACGGTCTCTCACGAATTTTTAAAAGGCTATCAAAGCCAGGGCCGCGTCCTGCGCCCTGCCCGCGTAAAAGTGGCCAAGCGCCCCGCGCCCAAAATTCATCAAGAACAACAAGAACAAAAGAAGGAATAGATTATGGCAGAAGCAAAAAAAAAGAAGATCATAGGAATTGACTTAGGCACCACCAACTCCTGTGTGGCTTTCATGGAAGGATCGACGCCAAAAGTGATCGCCAACGCTGAAGGGAGCCGTACCACTCCCTCGGTGGTATCATACAAGGACGGCGATCGCCTGGTCGGCATTCCCGCCAAACGCCAAGCCGTCACCAACCCGGAGAGAACGCTCTTTTCCTCCAAGCGCTTCATCGGACGCAAATGGACAGAGGTTCAATCCGAGATCCTTACCGTTCCCTTTAAAGTCGTTCAGGGATCCAACGGAGACGCGCAGTTTGAAGTGGATGGAAAGAGTGTCACTCCGGAAGAGGCAGGCGCTCAGATCCTCATCAAGATGAAGGAGACGGCAGAGTCTTATCTAGGAGAAAAAGTGACGGACGCCGTCATCACAGTTCCGGCCTACTTTAATGATTCTCAGCGCCAATCGACAAAGGATGCGGGTAAGATCGCAGGGCTGAATGTGCTGCGCATCATTCCCGAACCGACGGCGGCGGCCCTTGCCTACGGGCTGGATAAAGGAGAGGAGAAAAAGATTGCGATCTTCGATCTGGGAGGAGGAACATTTGATATCTCCATCCTAGAAATTGGAGAAGGGGTATTCGAGGTGCTCTCCACCAATGGGGATACCCACCTAGGCGGCGACGATTTCGATATCTGCATCCTCAACTGGATACTCGAGGAATTCAAAAAAGAGCACGGGATCGACTTAAGGAAAGACAAGATGGCCCTGCAGCGCCTAAAAGATGCGGCGGAAAAGGCCAAAATCGAGCTCTCCGGCACCCAGTCTACAGAGATCAATCAGCCCTTCATTACGATGGATGCCACCGGCCCGAAACACCTCGCTCTCGCCTTGACACGCTCCAAGCTCGAGTCTTTGACCCATCATCTCATTGAAAGAACCACCCAGCCTTGCCTCAAAGCCTTGAAGGACTCTCGGCTCACAAAAGAGCAGCTGGACGAGGTCATTTTAGTCGGCGGGATGACGCGAATGCCGGCCGTAGAAGCAAAAGTAAAAGAGATCTTCGGTAAAGAGCCTCACAAAGGGGTCAATCCCGACGAGGTCGTTGCCGTCGGCGCAGCAATTCAGGGAGGCGTCTTGAGCGGCGATGTCAAAGATGTGCTTCTTCTCGACGTCATTCCCTTAACGCTTGGCATAGAAACTTTAGGGGGCGTCCTGACTCCTTTAGTCGAGCGCAACACCACCATCCCTACGCAGAAAAAGCAGGTCTTCTCGACGGCTGCAGACAACCAGCCGGCCGTCACCATCGTTGTCTTGCAAGGAGAGCGCAAGATGGCCTCCGACAACAAGGAGATCGGACGTTTCGATCTGACCGAGCTTCCGCCCGCCCCCCGCGGCATGCCGCAGATCGAGGTCTGCTTCGATATCGATGCGGACGGCATCCTTCACGTCTCAGCTAAAGACATGCAGACGGGGAAATCGCAAAAGATCCGCATAGAGGCCAAATCGGGCTTAACGGACAAAGAGATCGAGCGCATGCTCAAAGACGCCGAACTGAACCAGGAAGAGGATAAAAAGAAAAAAGAGAGCGTCGAGGTGCGCAACGAGGCCGATAGTCTCTCCTTCCGAGCCGAAAAATCGCTTCATGAACATAAGGATAAGCTCCCCTCTCAGGTCGTCTCCGACGTGCAAAACAAAATCGATGCCGTCAAGAAGGCTTTGGAAGGAGAAGATCTTCAGGCGATCCGCTCAGCTAAAGAAGAACTCAATACCCACATGCAGAAAATCGGAGAAGCGATGCAGCAACAGCAAGCTGCCGGTTCTGCTCCTCCTCCCGAAGCGGGCGCTGCAGGAGGAAACTCTTCCCGGAAGAGTGAAAAGCCCGACATTGAAGAGGCTGAGGTCGAAATTCTCGACAATAATCAATAATCAGTAAGACGCCGACCGCTCTTCTTGGAAGAGCGGTCGTTTATTCATTACGAGGGAGGGATTTTTCGGGCACGGGCACGTTTGGGAGATGATGCAAGAGGTTCTATTGTTCAGAAGAGGCCGGGACCCTTTGTTTGAGCATCCTTTCGATGCTTTCCAAATGCGAGATGATCCATACATAGGTAAATTGACCGCTGTTTTGATCTCCCTGCCCGGGAAGGCGGCAGGGGGGAGTTTCAGAAAGGCGCGACATCTCTAGGTAGCGCCCGACATCTAAAAAATTCTGCGGCCCTTCCAAAAAGGGTTGCGCAGTCTCTTTCCATTCCTCGTCCTGATAGGGTTCAAGCCCTTTAAGGGTCAGGTGCTCTCTTAACCAAAGGCGCTTGATGATGCGATCCGAAGTTAACTTTTCTTTGTCATAAGTAATCCGCTTCTTCAATTCGCCGCAGCGCTCTTTTCCTACGGTTCCTTCCAAATGCGTTAGGAAGGCTAAAGAGACATCACGATCTTTCTGAATTCTGTAAAAGACGGAGCACACCTCCTTGGCTCGCGTATTTCCGGCATCGGCTAAAATGGCGAGGATAAGCTCCTCCGGAAGACGACCGAAGTAAGGTCCCAAACGGCAAGTCATAACTTGTTACCTTTTGTGAAATTATGAGTACATTTGAGTATATATAAAAATAAGAAAAACAAATAAGTGCAAACTTTATTTTAACCAGTAAGTAAAAAGTTTGCTCAAGTCGCTATACACCATATAGATGAAAAAGAGGACAATAAGGATAAAGAAGGGGATGATGATTTTTTCGATGATTTTGGGGTCGACGCGTTTCTTCGTGATGATTTCATAGAGGGAAAAACAGATGTGCCCGCCATCTAAAACGGGAAGAGGGAGGAAGTTCAAAAGACCTAAATTCAAGCTGATAAGCCCCAACCAATAGAGCGCTTCCTGAATCCCTACCGACCAGCCGTAATGGATAGCTTGGACAATGCCAACAGGGCCAGCGAGGTGTTTGGGATGCAAGGCGCCGGTGAAGAGACCGACAAGCGTACGCCCCACCTGAGCGAAAACTTGATAGGTCATCGAAAAGGGGTCGGGATTGTAGCTAATCACGCGATCGCGCAAATTGATGCCAAGTAAAAGCCGCTTCTGCTCGCGTTCAAAGAGGCGCAACACCCGCTCCCTCTCTTTGGGATCTTTGATGGCGGAAATTTCCTTTTTCTGACTCTCCCACTCATTGAGAAAAGCAGCCTTTTGCCCGGGGTTGAGAGAGAGCTCCATCATCGTTTTGGGAACTACGGGATGAAGAAAACGCAAAGAATCGCTTTGACTCAGAGGATTTTCCGTTCCAAGAGATTGGATCATCCGGCTTAGATCCTGCCAAGAGATCCCGGAAAAAAAGTCCGCATCCGCCCTCTTCCAGGAAACAACGGGCCACTTCTCTTCATGTTGGACGATCAAGCAAACGCGCCGCTGTTGCAGTTCCGACAAGAGTTCAGACGTTAAAGAGATGGCTTTTCCGTCAACGGCAAGAATGCGATCTCCCTTTTGCAAAGGAGTGTCGATCTCTGAACGGGCGACTGTTTCAAGACAATGCTCTTTCGCATCCGCCCCTAGAAAAGAAAGAGCGTTTTCCACAACGGCTGTAGAAGAAAGATTGTAGGGAATGAAATAGAGATCCTGTAAACGCTCTTTCAATTTAGCCTCGTCTCTCCAATCATCCAGCTCTCCTTTTTCAAAGACTCCGAGATAGAGATCGGACACCTTCAGGCGCAAAACCCGTGCCACAAAGCTCCTTCCCTCGCGCTGCACCGTCAAAAGCGTCGTCGATTGATTGACGAGATGGATTAAGTGGCGTTGTGAAAAGACAAGCTCCCCATCGGCCCAGATGATACGGTCTTTATATTGGATCCCGCTCTCTTTCATCGGAGAGCCCTGAGGAAGCCTGTTTTCGCCTCCTTCAGAAGAGCGGTCGTAAAGAAGATAGGCGGCAGGAGAGATGATCCCCATCGTGAAGACATTTTGCACCACTCCGCCCGGATGGGGATAGGTGGGAAGCTTGTAGTCAAATTCTTCTTTAAGCCCTTTAAAGTAATTAATTTTATACCCTTGAATCACGGCATCTTTTCCATCGAGAACGGCAGCATACAACAGATCCTCCGCTCCCCCGTAGGAACGATGGTTGAGGCGAAGGAGTTCATCTCCGGGCCTCACTTCCAGTTCGTAGAGTTTCGAGTGAGGGTCCACCCAGCCAATGAGCCGCGTCTTTTCAGAAAAGAATTTCTCTCTCCCGCCTGAGAGCCAAATGAGAGAGAAGGCAAAGAGACCAAACAGGAGATTGACCAAAGGGCCCATGAGAGCCACTTTGATCCTCTGCCAGGGGCTCTTGCCAAAATAGCCGTCCGGGATGAGATAGAGATTGTCCACTCCCTTTTTCCTCTCCATGCCCTTGATGCGAACAAATCCTCCCAAGGGGAGGACGCCGATCTGCCACTTTACCCCTTGCCAATTCCAGCTGCATAAGGGTTTGCCAAACCCGATCGAGAAGACCTCCACCGTCATCTTGGCTCGGCGCGCCATGAAGTAATGGCCCAGCTCGTGGATGAAGATCAAAAAGCCAAGGCCAAGAAGGGCAAGGACCAGATAGGCAAGATTTTGAATCATATTCTCAAAGCCTCCTCGCGGGCCTGTTCATCAATTGCTAAAACCTTCTCTATCGTGAGCTCTTTCTCAGGGGTATGTCTTTGCAGCAATGTTTCCAATTTTTTTCCGATCTCTTGCCAGGAGATCTCCTTTAATAGAAAGCGGTGGACAAGGGCATCGTTAGCTCCATTCAAAAAGCAGGGCATGCTACCGCCCAACCGGAGCGCCTGAAGGGCAAGCCCCAAGCAGGGAAATCTATCCTTGTCGGGCGAAGAGAAATTTAACGAGCTCAAGCGGGTCAGATCCAGATGCGGCAAAAGAGCAGGATGGCGCTCAGGATAGGTAAGCGCATACTGGATCGGATAGATCATATGGGGAGAGGAGAGTTGGGCAAGAGTCGAACCGTCGACGAACTGCACGAGACCATGAATGACGCTTTGAGGATGAATGACCACTTCAATGCGATCGGGAGGAATTCCGAAAAGGAAATGCGCCTCAATCACCTCAAGCCCTTTGTTCATCAGCGTAGAGGAGTCTACGCTCACTTTAGGTCCCATCTTCCACGTCGGATGGGCAAGCGCTTCTTCAACGGTGATGCTCTTTAGATTCTCTGCGCTCAAAGAAAAAAAAGGGCCTCCCGAAGCGGTCAGGATCAGGCGATGGACGGCGCTCTTCTCTTCTTTTTGCAGGCACTGAAAAAGAGCGCTGTGTTCGCTGTCGATGGGAATGACGGGAGTCTTGTTCTCTTGAGCAAGCTGCATCAGGCACTCTCCGGCCGCAACGAGCACCTCCTTATTTGCAAGAAGAAGGACCTTTTTGCGGCGCAAGGCGAGGGCGGTAGGCAGGATTCCGACACTTCCGGACATGGCCGAGACGACATGGGTAGCCTCTTCAAAAGCGGCCACTTCGTTCAACCCGTCGCTTCCTGCCACCACCCGGATTCCCGGGGGAAGGCGTTTGGCAAGCTCAAAGGCCTTTTCCCGGTCATAGACGGCAATCAGTTTCGGCAAAAATTGACGGGCTTGGGCCTCGAGAAGATCGATGCGGCTCTTGGCAGCTAAAGCGACAACTTTAACTTTTCCTTTGAGATGACATGCGACTTTTAAGCAATTTTGCCCAATCGAACCGGTACTTCCCAATAGGGCTATCTTCTTGGCTTCCATTCCTATAGGATTATCCCTTTCTTTTTTCTAAATGTCAATGAAGGGAGCAGGAGAAGGAGATAAAGACATCCCAGAATGAAAACTAGGAGTCCTGCTGTGGAAAGAGCGAGATGATAAACCGAGAGCAGATGCCTGGAGAGCGCGACAGCCAATACCGAGGCGGCGGCTCCAAGCAGAGGAGAGAGAAAAAAGAGCCTTCCCAGATTGTGGGTCAGGCGCCTTGCCGCAAGAGGAGGGAAGACGAGCAGCGCAAGGACCAAAAAGACGCCAACTGCCCGGAAAGCTCCTACAAGAGTCAAGGCCGTCTGAAAGAGCAGCAAAAGATCAAACAGAAGGGGGCAAAATCCCAGAGATGCGGCGAGACGGGAATCAAAGGCAGTGATCTTCCATTCCTTAAAAAAGAGAAGCATCACGACGGCATTCAAAAGAGCGACAAACCCCACGAGTTTTAGGTCATGAAGATGGAGGGCATCGACATTGCCCATCACAGCATCCGCCTCGAGATGGAGATTTCTGGCAAAGAGCGTCACGGCGGTAATTCCTAAGGCAAAGAGCGTCGTAAAGACAAGTCCGATGCTGGCATCCTCTTGGACTTTGGCCACTCGTTTCAAAAACTCTGTGCTCAAAACAGTGAAAAGGGAGGTGAAAAAGGCTGCAGCCATCAAGAGATTCAGATCCATTCCTATCCCCTCTTCGCTTGCTCCCATGAGGGGAAATAAGAAAAGATAGGCAGAAACCAGGCCCAGCAGGATCGTATGGGAGAGCGCATTGGCCAGCATGGTCATGCGCTTTAAGATCAATAGGTTGCCGATGAGCGAGGTCGAGATGCCCACTCCCGCTAAGACCAGAAGCTGCACCTCGTCCGAGGCCAGATCGCAAAAGGCGAGATCTCCCTTCATTGCCCGCACAAGGCGCAGAAAGAGCAGCGAAAAAAACTCAAAAAAATCTTTACCCCAATAGGGATTCATGATCATTTGGAATGGGTTGCTTATGGGGATCTTTCTTGGGATCCTTTAAAAGACGGGTCAATTCCCTCTCCAGTTCATAAGAGAGGAGATGTTCGATCTCTTCTGCGCTCCGGTGCACCCGATCGGCATGCTGCCCTAAATAGTCGACGAGATAGACTTCCCAGAGGCGGTGAAGGCGCACCGTACGGCTGGCGCGCCTCCAGCCATCGGAAGATAAGCGATAACGCCCCTTTCCCTTTCTCTGCAGCCATCCCTGGCATCTCATTTTAAAGAAAAGAAGAGAGCCGGAAAGAGAAGAGAGTTGATTGAAATGCACGATCTCTGAAAAGGAGAACTCTCTTTTCTCCCCCTCTTTCCACAATCTTTTTAAGACGTTTTCAAGAAGACAGCGATTTTTAAACGCCCGCATGCGGTAAGCGCGAAAGATCAGCCCTGATTCCAAAGAAAAGAAAAGCGAAAAGAGCGAAATGGCAGCCCCTACCAGGACAATCATCGGCCCGGTGGGAAGGGCTAGGCTCTCTCTGTGGAAGAGAAGGGGGAGATTGACGGAGAGGTAGTTCCCTAAAAAAGCGCTCCCTCCCCCTATCAATGCGGCTAAGAAAAAAAGCATGGAGAGGCGGCTTGTCCACCTGCGCGCCGCAACGGCTGGGGCAATCAGCATCCCGGACAAGAGGACAACCCCCACGCTGCGCATCCCAATGACGATGCTTAAGATGAGCAGAAAATGCACAAGGAATTCGACTTTGCGCACAGATGCTCCCACGCTTTTTGCAAAGGCGCGATCAAAATAGATCCACTGGACAAATCGATAGAGAAAGAAAACGCATAGAGCCGTGATTAAAACGAGCACGGCATAGATCGCCATGTCCCTATCGACTAGAGTGGCCGCCTGTCCATAGAGATAGAGGGAGATCTGCTTATACCACACGGCATGGGTGACCTGAAGACGGCTGGCTAAAAGAACGCCCACTCCGAAAAAGAGCGAGAGGATCATACAGAGGGCCGCATCGCTATGCAAAGAGACTTTTTTCTGGAGAAAAGAGATAAGAAAAAGCCCCAAAGAGGCGGAGAGAAAAGCGCCTAGAATGACACTCATTCCTTCATCAGCTCCCGGAGTTTTAAAAATCAAGGAAGCAAAGAGAGCGCTTCCCACTATTCCCGGATAGGCAGCATGAGAAAGCGCCTCCCCTAAAAGGGTCTCTTTGCGAATGAGAAGAATGACTCCCACAAGAGCGGTTGCGATGCACATCAGCATGCTCCCAATCGTCGGGCCTCTCAAGACAGAATCGGTCAAAAAATCAACAAGGGAAGTCATGCTCACAAAACATCTCCTGAAAGACGCGCCACCTCTTCCAAAAGCGCATGACGCTTCCCGAAGGCGCGGAAGATGTTGGCTTGATGAAACACCTCTTCCATGGGGCCGGAAGCAACGAGCGCGGTATTCAAGAGAAGCGCCCAGTCAAAATAGTTCTGAACCGTAGAGAGATCGTGATGGACAACTAAGAGCGTCTTGCCCTCCTGTTTCAGTTTTCCCAAAAGTTCCAAGATCTCTTTTTCAGTAGCCATATCAACCCCGGCAAAGGGTTCATCCAACAAAAAAAGATCGGCTTGCTGAAGCAAAGCCCGCGCAATAAAAAGCCGCTGCTTTTGCCCTCCGGAGAGCTGGGAGATTTGGCGGCTTTCGTACTCCAGCATCCCTACCTTTTTCAAAATAGAACGGGCGGCATCGCGATCGGAAGCCTTGGGCCATTTAAAAAGTCCCAACTTACGGTACCTTCCCATCAAGACCACATCGAGAACCGAGATGGGAAAGTTCCAGTCTACGGAACTCCTTTGAGGGACATAAGCTACCCTGGCTTGCACCTTCCTGGCCTCTTCTCCAAGCAGGCGAATCGTCCCGGAAAGAGGTTTTACAATGCCGAGGATCGCTTGGAGCAGGGTGCTCTTCCCTGCCCCGTTGGGTCCCACAACCGCACACAACCTCCCCGTCGGCAGTGAAAAATTGATGTCCCAAAGAACCGGCGTCTTGTCAAAACTCACTGTCAGCTGTTCTATTTCTAAGGCATGCATAAGAGCTCTTTTTTGATCACTTCGGCATCGCATCGGATCATCTTCAAATAGGTGTCCGCCTCAGAATCCCTTCCTCCCATCGCATCTCCAAAAAGGCTCTCCTTGGAGATCCTCACTTCGTGTCCAATGGCAAGACAGCTTGAAACGATCTTTTTTAACGAAGCTCGAGAGACATTGGATTCAGAAAAGAGACAACGGACGCGATGTTTAAAAAGAAAGGCGATCACTCCTTTGATATGAGAAGCGCCGAGCTGGCCGTCGGGAGCAAGCCCTTCCGGCGCTGCCAGCCGCGCTCTCCACGCGCCGGTCTCTCTCTCGTCGGGTTCAGAAAGATAGGCGCGCACAAAGTAGCCGAAAGCGTCATGACTCGTCACCAGATATCTCATTTCTTGCGGGATCTCTTTAAGAGAGCGGCAAATCTCATCGTGGGTCTTAAGCATACAGTCTAAGAGAAGTTGCAAATTGTGTTCATAGCTCTCTTTTCCTGCGGGATCTTTTTCTTTAAGAAGCTCCGCAATCTCAAAAGCAGCCTCTTTCCATAAAGAGATGTCCATCCAGAGATGGGGATCAAGCTGGCCCTCTTTTTCCAAAATCAGCGCAGGATGCTTTCGCCGGACGCGCTCTCCTAAGGCATAGGCAAAAGGGTGGCTCTTGAGTTTGTAATAAAGAGAGGCCCCATGCTCTAATCCCAATCCGTTGTAGAAGACAAGAGAAGCAAAGGCAAACTTCTCTTCGTCTCCCTTGACCAGCTCATAGGAGTGAGGATCAATTTCTCCTTGAATGAGCGCAAGGGCATCCACGCGCTCCTTCCCGATCTCTTTCACGAGATCGTGGATCATGGCCGTTGTCGACAGCACTTTCAACCTTCCGTCTCTTTGCATCCACCGGTCCAAGTCGGAAGAAGAAGAAAAAGAGCAGCCTGAAAAAGCGAGAAAAAGAAAACAAAGAACTGCAAGCATATACCTTGACTTTGCAACATAGAATAAAGATCCCTTAAACTCGAGTTAAACTATAACCTACTCTCGCGCGTTGATGCCAGAGAAAAAACCTACAATATGTCGAGTTGAATAAGAAGGATGCCGAGAGAGCATCGATATGTCAAAGCCGCAACAAGCAGATTGTCACCTGTTTGAGGATCGGGTTAATAATGTCTTCTTTCACTAATTTGTTGCAAAAAAAGATCAAAGCCATATAAACTCCGGTAATTGAATGAAATAGGGGATCCAAGATTGAAAAAAATTTAGGATTCCTCAAAAAAATTAAGAGTATTAACATCCTTTAACAAAAAAAAATAGGACGGCAAACAAATGACTGAAACAAAACAAAAAAATCTTCGTGAAATTGAAGAAATTATTGCCAAAGCTATTAAAAAAGTCTGCGGCAAAAAAGAGAATGAACTGTGCAAATACATTCCCATGACGACGGGAGGATATATGCACCATTTTACTTTGAAAAAAATGAAAAACAAACAACCTGCTCAATTAGGCGCGCTTATTGAAAAATATGTGATCAAGTCCGATGCGCCCAAAAGCGTCCCTCCCAAAAGCCGCGCGCCAAGAGGATCCCGCAAACGCAAAGACCATTTCTCTTTTTCTCGCAATCAATTGGAACGCATGCTTAACATTGCGCGCCTTGCAGGAGATAAAGAAATGATTTCCATGCTCAGCCCCAAAAAATCTCTTGCTACCTGCAAGCGCGAGCTTATCGCTTCCATCCGCCACGGCAAAGTACAGCCGGAATTATGGAACAGCTACGCGGAAGCTATCGAAGCGGAACGAGATCCTGCATTTGCTGAAGCTGCATCACCTCTTTTAAAATAACGATATCTATTTATGTGTTGGGATATTCATCCCAACACATAAAATAATTTCATTTATTCAGAAAAATATTCTATAATCGATGCATTTTCATTTTATCACTCTTTCTCTTGTTTATTTTTAAACCAGTCGGTATATTACTAGCGTAACAACTTGCACCAAAGGATGTCGCATGACGCACTCTACACTGGCACAACCTGCTTTTGGAAAGTGGAGATCTTTTTTTTGGCCCGTCCATGTTTTCGAGCTAAAGAAACTTCTCCCCATGTTTTTCCTCTTTTTCTTCATTAATTTTAATTACACCATCCTAAGAGACACAAAAGATACACTCATCGTTACGGCTCCGGGATCGGGCGCGGAAGCCATCCCCTTCTTAAAAGTGTGGGGCGTCTTGCCCTTTGCCGTCCTGTTTATGATCATCTATGCCAAACTCGCCAATGTCTTAAGCAAACCCCGACTCTTTTATACGCTCATCACCACCTTTATCAGTTTCTTTGCCCTCTTTGCCCTCGTTCTGTATCCCTTGCGCGAGTCTCTCCATCCCAACGCCCTTGCCGACCAATTGCAAACTCTTTTGCCCGTAGGATTCAAGGGATTTATCGCCATCTTCAGAAATTGGACCTTTGCCCTCTTCTACATCATGTCCGAACTATGGGGAAGCGTGGCCATCTCTCTTCTTTTTTGGGGATTTGCAAATGATATCACGCGCGTCTCCGAGTCCAAGCGCTTTTACGCCATGTTTGGCCTTGGCGCCAATGTCGCCATGCTGTGTTCGGGACCCACGATCATCTACCTATCCAATATCCGCAGCAAACTTCCTGCCCATATTGACGCCTGGGGCGTCTCCTTAAATTACATGATCACCCTGGTCATTTTTGCAGGAATCATGGTCATGGGAATCTACTGGTGGATCAACCGCTATATCTTAACCGACACCCGTTTCTACGACACTTCCGAGATTAAAAAGGCCAAGAAAGAAAAACCGAAACTCTCTCTAAAAGAGAGCTTTATCTATTTGGCTAAATCGAAATATATCGGCTGCCTTGCCATCCTCGTGATCTGCTATGGCGTCGCTATCAACATCGTCGAGGTGACCTGGAAGAGCCAGGTCAAGCTCCAATATCCCGACCCCAACGCCTACAGCGCTTTCATGGGAGCTTTCTCAACCTTCACTTCGGTGGCCACCATCCTCATGATGCTTTTTGTCGGAGGCAATGTGATTCGGCGCTTCGGATGGAAAGTCGGCGCGCTCATTACACCCATTGTGCTCCTGCTAACGGGGGCGGGATTCTTCGCCTTCGTCATCTTTGGAAAACACTTCTCGGGGATTGAGACTCTTCTCGGAATGACTCCCTTGATGATTGCCATTGTCTTTGGAACCATTCAAAACATCATGAGCAAATCAGCCAAATACTCTCTCTTTGACCCTACGAAAGAGATGGCCTACATCCCTCTGGACCAAGAGGCCAAGTGGAAGGGAAAGGCAGCGATTGACGTCGTCGGGGCGCGTCTTGGAAAAGCCGGAGGCTCCATCATCCAGCAAGTGCTCATGGTGGCCTTTGGCTCCTTAGCTGCCATTACGCCCTATTTGGGAGTCATCCTGATGGCGATCATCTTTTCGTGGATCGCAGCGGGAAGATCTCTTGGCAAACAGTTCCTCTCCCTTCAAGACAAGAAAGAGCAGGAAGGAGCAAAAGAAGCCGCCGCTGTACAGGCAGAAGCTCCTGTGGTCCTTGTCAAAGAGCGGGCAACTCAAGAAGTAACGACCTGACCTCTTTAAAAAAAAGCGCGGCCGAAAAAAAGCTGGTCGCGCTCAATTGAAACCTCTTTTTCATACAGGCAAATAATACAGGAAAATAAAAACCATTATGACGCACTCCATCTCCTTAAAACATTCCCAATCTTTTCATGCTCTTTCCAGCATTTCCGAAGAACCGGATGAAGCCGGTTTCAAAGAAGAGGGAAAAGAGCTCATCTACATCGAGATCTCCTTGCTTCAGTCCCGAATCAGAGAAAAAAATCTTGAGACAATTCAAGCGTTTGAACATCTTGTAAAAATTCACCGCCAACTGTGGAATACTGCAGGCGTCGGCAATTCCACCGCTCTGGATGTCCAGACTTATGCAGAGATCATCTTTGATTTAGACCACGCCGACTCCGAGAGCATCAAATATAAACGGCTGCTCGAAACCCATCTTCCCAAACCCATCTCTATTGAGGAAGCTCGCTTGAAAGAGGAGAAATTAAAATTAAAACTCCTTAAACTTGAAAATCTTTTCGAAGCATTCACAGAACCGACTCGTTGTTTTGAAGCAATTAAAACAACATTTAAGGATGAAGGAGATTCCCCCTCGGAAATGAATCCCTCTTACAAAGAAATTGCACCTCAGCTTAAATCCTCCTTAAGATCTTTGAACATCTCCCTCTCTCTTTTGAACTCCAACCTCCAAGCGTTCTTCTTTCGCCGCTACTCTCCTCCTCTTCCTTCAGAAGATCCCGCACAAAGGATGGGCCCTTACCTGAAACGATCCTCTCCTATCCCCCCCTTACGCGCCCTTGCCCATTGGAACAACCATCAAAAGAAAAGTCCTTCCTCAAGTCCTTCCTCCAGTCCTTCCTCCATCGAAGAGGAGCCTATCCTGAGGATAAACGACGTTCTGGAGAAATTCGGAGTCGGCAATCAGGAAGCGACATAATGGAGCAGCACCGCATTTTCTGAAAGAATGCGGCTCGCTTCTGCAAAAGGGACCCCCCGACTGTGATTTTGGATGACCTCTACCCATTCTCTTTCTTCCACCTGACGATAAAAGGCATACTCTTTTTTGCGGTAAGCAATGAAGGCCGTCAGTCTATATCCCGTCTCTGACTGAGAAATCTCGCTTGGGAGGCGGAAGGAAAGGGGGACATCGAGAGGCTGATTCAAAAAAACAATCGCCGCTTCTTTGATCCCCTCCCTCTTCACCTGAAAACGATCTAAAGAGAAAAAGAGCTTCCTGGGAGAATGGATAAAGAGACGCTGCTTAAGTTTTGATTGATATTCGCAATGCCTCCCGCTTTGACTCACGTAAGAGAAATGATGAGAAAGAGGGGGACGGGAAAAAGAGATGACGAGCTCCTCAAAGGTTGCCTTGCGCTGTGCGGAGAGATGAAGAGGGAGGTAAAACGTGCGGCTTTCCGTCGCCGCTGTCTTTGTCTGAAACTCTTGGACAACGCGCGCCTTGGGCGAAAATAACTCTCCTCCTGATTCGGGCGCTCTTTTTTGATAGCTCTTCGAAAGCACTTCTTCAATCCTCTCTCCCCTCTCTCTAATCGAGGGCTTCCTCTGCAGCTTGGGGAAGATGAAGGTCCTTCCCGTGGCGATCAACGACTCCCTCTCTTCTAAAAAACCCCAATCAGACGTAGGGAGCGGAGCTGCATGCACTACTTTTTCAAAGAGTTCAACCACATCTGCATCCTCTAAATCTAAAGCGGTTATTTCCCTTAAAAAAGCTTCCACAGGACAGGTGAGCACACTCTTTCCATCGCTTTGAGCTTTGCGATAATCTTGAAAAAACAACGCTAACCTGTTGACTCGTGTCAGGTGGCCCACCACACTCTTTTGAATCTCTGGATCCGACGCCGCGTTCCGAATCCCTTCGATCTCAAGCGATTCCTTAAAAGAGTCTCCCTTCCTTAAGGCTTCATCGATGACATCCACACTCTCCCGGCGAGCCGAAAGCACAGCGCCGCTTGTTTCAGCCGCTACGATCTCCATCCATGCTTTTTCTTCAGCGCTCTTTCTCTTTAGCTCACCCTGTATGCAGCGGGATTTTTCCTCAAAGAGGGGAAGACTCTCAAAGACAAAATTCAGCGAATAAAAACCACTGAGGAGACTTCCTAGACTCTCAACTCCCGCCGCCATCTGTAAAAAGGCATTCAGCCCTCCTCTCCCCTTCAAAGGGGTCAGTCTCGCCGGCATCTCGCTTCGCATCCGCAAAGAAGCCATCACGGGATCTTCAAAAAGAGGGCGGATGAGAGCGCTGTGCAAAGAACGTCCAATCTTAGTGATGACCTCAACAATCCCCTCCCAAATGCGCCCTAAAACCACCAGGAAGTAAATCCTCTCGGCGCACTGTAAATAGGGCGTCTCTTCTACCTCAATCTTTTTCTCCCTCAGGATCTCAAGAGCGCCCGCAAGCGCCCGGTCACCTCCAACCCTTTCAACCAGAGTTGTCATCAGCCACCCCCCTTTTTAACAAAATTTTCATTGATGATCTCGTCTTTACATCATTTTTAGCAAACTTGAACTTATTGCCGCATGGGGTTATCCTTATACCGGACGCATTTCGAAAATTTGATTTGGGCCGGCGCGAAATTCCAATTTTTGAAGTGCGTTCGGTATATTTTATTCCCTATGGTTCCCTACGATCCCACACTGATCCGCAACTTCTCCATCATCGCTCATATCGATCACGGTAAATCCACCCTTGCCGATCGCTTGCTGGAGCTGACAAAGACCATCCCTGACCGCGAGATGCAAGAACAGGTTTTAGATGCAATGGAGCTGGAAAGAGAGAAAGGCATTACGATCAAAGCCCATCCTGTAGCCCTTGACTACAGAGCCAAAGACGGAATCCTCTACAGGTTTAATATCATTGACACGCCGGGGCATGTCGATTTCTCCTACGAAGTCTCGCGTTCGCTTGCCGCTTGCGAAGGGGCATTGCTCGTCATTGACGCAACGCAAGGGGTGCAGGCGCAAACGCTGGCCCATGTCCATCTCGCCATCGAACGAGGACTGGAGATCATCCCCGTCATCAATAAGATCGATCTTCCCGCAGCCGATCCGGAAGGCGTGAAACAGCAGATTGAGGATGTCATTGGGCTCGATTCCTCTTTTGCGATCCTTTGCTCGGCAAAGAAGGGGATCGGAATCGAAGAGATCTGCGAGCGCATCATCCAGATGATTCCGTCTCCACAAGTACGCGAGGAAGAGGAGCTCCGCGCTCTTGTCTTTGATTCACACTATGATCCTTTCCGCGGAGTCATGACCTACCTCCGCCTGATGAACGGAGAGCTGACGAAAGGGACGCGCATCTTTTTTATGGCCACAAAAAAAGAGTTTGAGATCTTCGAAGTGGGTATTTTTACCCCAAGGGCGCATCCTGTCACACTCTTGAGGCCGGGAGAAGTCGGCTATTGCGTCGCGGGCATCAAAAATACCCATGACATCAAGATCGGAGATACGCTTACCTCAACGCAGCGTCCTGCAAAAGAGCCCCTCCCGGGTTTTCGGGTCATCTCACCCGTCGTCTATGCGGGGATCTACCCCGTGGAATCCTCGGATTTTGAAAGTTTAAAAGACGCCCTGACTAAATTGCAGCTCAATGACGCCGCTCTCAATGTCGAACAAGAGAGCAGCCTGGCTCTCGGATTTGGTTTCCGGTGCGGTTTTTTGGGCCTTCTCCATCTCGAGATCGTCTTTGAAAGGCTCCAGAGAGAATTTGATTTGGACATCATTACAACCGCTCCCAGCGTCGTTTACAAATTTACCCTCTCAGACGGCACGGAAGAGAAGATCGACAACGTCGCCCACTACCCCGATCCTACCTGCATAGAATGTATCGAAGAGCCCTGGGTTGTGTGCCACATCATGGTGCCTTCTGAATTCTTGGGCGCCGTCATGAGTCTCGGAATGGAGAAAAGGGGCTTTTTGATCAAAACGGAGACGCTGGATGCCAAACGACTCCTTCTCACCTACCGGTTTCCCTTAAACGAAATCTTAACGGACTTCAATGACAAGCTCAAATCGATTTCCCGAGGGTATGGCTCTTTTGATTATGAATTTGAAAAGTACGAACTGGGAGAGATCATCAAACTCGAAATCCGCGTCAATGAAGAGCCTGTGGACGCCTTTTCCTGCCTTGTCCATCGCTCAAAAGCAGAAAGCAAAGGGCGGGCCCTATGTAAAAAACTCGCCGAAGTCATCCCTCCCCAGCAGTTCAAAGTTCCGATCCAGGCAGCCATCGGCGGAAAGGTCATTGCCCGGGAGACGATCCGCGCCCTTTCCAAAAATGTCACCGCCAAATGCTACGGCGGCGACATCACCCGCAAGCGCAAACTCTGGGAAAAGCAAAAAAAGGGAAAAAAGAAGATGAAGGAGATCGGGAAAGTGAATATTCCTCAATCGGCCTTCATGGCAGTTCTCAAGACTGAAGATTATTAACCGAGTCTAACCGGTGACTTTGCAATTTTTTCGCGATTATTGAGATCCGGCTGCCGTCTTTCCTCCGGTTTCCGTCCAATTGGTATGGAAGAAGACGCCCCGGGGCCGATCGACCCTTTCGTAAGTATGGGCGCCAAAAAAGTCCCGTTGCGCCTGGATCAGATTTGCAGATAAGTGTTCGGAGCGAAAGCAGTCAAAGAATGCAAGACTTGCCCCAAAACAGGGCATAGGGACGCCGCAGCAAGCGGCAAAGGAGACGACGGCTCTTAGGCTCTCCTCTCCTTTCAAGACCGCCTCCTGAAAAAAGGAGTCAAAGAGAAGGCTCTTCAAGTCCTCTTTCAGATCAAAAGCCTGCTTGATTTGATCCAAAAATCGGCTGCGGATGATGCAGCCGGCTCTCCAGATGAGGGCAATGGCTCCGTAATTGAGCTTCCAGGCATACTCTTGAGCCGCTTGTCTAAGCAGCATGAATCCCTGGGTATAACTGAAGATCTTGGCAAGATAGAGCGCTTCTTGAAGCTGGCTCAAGACCTGCTCCTGATTTCCTGAGCAAGAGAGCGTTTTTCCCGGATAGAGTCTTGACGCCAGGATGCGCTCTTCTTTTAAGGCCGAGAGGCAGCGTGCAAAGACCGCTTCTACAATGAGCGTGACGGGAACTCCGAGATCGAGAGCCGAAAGGGCCGTCCATTTGCCCGTCCCCTTTTGTCCTGCCACATCCAAGATCTTGTCAATCAGGAAAGAGCCCTCCGGCTCCTTGAAAGCGAGGATCTTGGCCGTGATTTCAATCAGGTAACTGCTTAGAACTCCCTTGTTCCATTCGGAGAATATCGCGCCGATCTTGTCCGCGCTCCCCACCTTTAGTTTTTTCATCAGCAGGTAGGCCTCCGAGATGAGCTGAAGATCGCCATATTCAATGCCGTTGTGGACCATCTTCACAAAGTGGCCGGCCCCGCTGCTGCCGATCCACTCGCAGCAAGGAGCTCCATCGGACGCCTTGGCGCTGATTGCCTGAAACATCGGTTTCACGGCAGGCCATGCCTCTTCGCTTCCTCCCGGCATGATCGAAGGGCCGTGGCGCGCCCCTTCCTCTCCACCCGAGATGCCCGTTCCAATAAAGAAGATCCCCCGTTCCCGCAGGAACTTCTCCCGGCGCTCCGTATCGAAAAAGTGGCTGTTTCCTCCGTCAATGACAATATCCCCTCTCTCTAGAAAGAGAATGAGTTGGTCGATCAACTCGTCTACCGGAGCTCCTGCCTTCACCATCAACATAACCTTGCGCGGACGCTTTAAAAGGCGGAAAAACTCCTCAAGAGAGTGTGCGCCGGCGACCTTTGTTCCCTTGGCGGGCCCCTGCAAAAAGTCATCGACCTTGCTCACCGTACGATTAAACACGGCCACGCAAAAACCCTTTTCATCCATATTCAAAACGAGATTTTGGCCCATCACCGCAAGACCGATGAGCCCGATATCTGCAACTTCTTTTTCCATGGCGCTCTCTCCTTTCTTTGTCATGATCTCGACTTTGCACCGTGATTGCCGGGCAGATTAATCAAGAAGCGCTCGGCAACCACAGTGCAAAATCGAGATTATTCAAAGCGGCAGTGAAAATAAGCTAGAAAAATCCCTTTTTTCCTCCTATTCTGCAATCAAAGGGAAAAGATGGATTGGATTCTTCTCGTTCTCTTAGGGATCATCTCGGGAACGCTTGCCGGAATGCTTGGCGTGGGAGGCGGCGTCTTCCTCGTCCCCGGCCTCTTCATGATCTTTTCCTATTTTCAATTTCCTCAAGAGGTCCTGATGCATCTGGCTTTAGGCACTTCGCTCATGATTATGATCGGAACGGCCTCTACTGCAACCTTTCTCCAATATAGAAAAGAGAGCATCCTGTTTGACGTGCTGAAAAAAATCTCTCTTCCCGTTCTTCTCTTTACCGTTCTGGGGGCGCTGACGGCCCATCTTCTTGAGAGCCGCTTTCTGACCCTTCTCTTCGGGATTTTTTTAGCTCTCGTTTCGCTCAAGATGCTATGCGGCTTTCAACTTCCTCAATCCAGAACGAAAAGAATCGGCCTGAAATCCTTTCTGATCATCGGAGCTTTGATCGGATATAAATCGGGCATCTTGGGAATTGGCGGAGGCACCCTGAGCGTCCCCTTTCTCACGTTGTGCGGCTATCCCATGAAAAAAGCTGCGGGAACCTCCGTCGCAATTACCCTCATGATCTCTACCATAGGAACCCTCTCCTTTCTGATCCTCGGATGGAAGAGCATCTCCCTTCCCTGGACAACCGGGTATATTTATTGGCCGGCGGTATTGGTCCTAATGCCCCTCACTACAGCCTTTGCTGCCCTTGGGGTCGTCCTCGCTCATAGACTCCCCAATCGCCTCTTGCAGATTCTCTTTGGAATCATTCTCTTTTTCATCAGCATCCACATGCTCCGGCAGTTTATACATAGAAGTTGAACACTTGCACAATTGCGATGTTGTGTGTATCATTGTTTCGTGAAATTCCATTAAATCGGTTTGTATGAGTTCATCAATCGTTAAGCCGGCGGATGTCAAATTAGATGTGGAAGCGCAGATTTGCAACTTTTTTACATACAATCACTTGCAATTTCCTTGAGATTTGCTCTCTCAAGGAGCTAAGATTGAGACTCATCTTTTGTCCCCGTAGCTCAGGTGGATAGAGCGGTCGCCTCCTAAGCGACAGGTCGTGCGTTCAACTCGCGCCGGGGACGAACCCTTTTGCCGCTCGAACAAAAACAGGCGGTTCCTATCGAAAATTCTCGCACAGTGAAAGAGGCGGTGATCATCGGAGGGGGGCCGGCGGGGATCTTTGCGGCGCTTTCCGCCAAGAAGGCCGACCCCAATCTTTCCGTAATGGTACTGGAAAAAACCTCCCGCCTGCTTTCAAAGGTTAGGATTTCAGGCGGCGGGCGGTGCAATGTCACAAACGCCTCTTTCGATCCCCTTTCTTGCGCCTCGCACTATCCCAGGGGAGGCAAGGAGTTGATTGGACCATTTCATCGCTTCGGACCTAAGGAGACAATCGACTGGTTTCTTTCGAAAGGCGTTTTTCTCAAACGCGAGGCGGACGGCAGAGTCTTCCCAAAGAGCAACCGCTCTCAAACGATCATCGATTGCCTTTTAAAAGAGGCAAGAGAGGCGGGAGTAGACATTCGGCTAGAGCAGGACGTGGAAAAGATTTTGAAAAACTCCTGCGGCCTCTTTGAGATCACCTTCAAAGAAAGAAAGGCTATCCTGGCAAAGACGCTTCTTATCGCCACGGGAAGTCATCCCCAAGGCTATCGCTTAGCACAAAGCCTGGGGCACTCCATCGAACTTCCCGTCCCCTCCCTTTTTTCTTTTCACATCCCCTCTTCATCTCTTAGAAGCTTAAGCGGCATCGCTCTGCAAGAGGTTCAACTGGAACTCTTGCAAACTCCTTTTATACCGAACGCGCTTGAAAAATTGGATTTGGGCCGACGCGAAAGCTCTCGCGGTTCGACGATCGAAAGTCGCCCAATATTAGACATATGGGGCGAGATGCAATCGTTGAACCCCGAGGCTTTGGCGCAGCCGAAATTCCAATTTTTGAAGTGCGTTCGGTATAAGCAAAAGGGAGCTCTTCTGATTACTCACTTTGGGTTAAGCGGTCCGGCAGTTCTTAAACTCTCGGCTTGGGCAGCTCGCTATTTGCACGACAAAAATTATCGAGCCGAACTAGCTGTCGATTGGCTCCCGGGCTCCACTTCAGAAAAGAGTTATCGGAAGCTCTGTTCCTTTAAAACTCAACTGCCTCACACAACCCTTGCCGCCGCCAACCCTTTCGACCTGCCAAAAAATCTCTGGAAGGTCTTGATCCATCCCCTGCAAGGAGCCGTCCTCGATATCTCCCTCAAATCTCTTAAGGTCCTTGCAGAGAAGCTCCATGATGACCGCTATCTCATCGAGGGAAAATCGGTCCATAAAGAGGAATTCGTCACCTGCGGCGGCGTCGCACTGAAAGAAATCGACTTCAAGACGATGCAAAGCAAAGTGTGCAAAGGCCTCTTTTTTGCCGGTGAGATCCTCGATATCGACGCTCTCACCGGCGGATTCAACTTCCAAAATGCCTGGACGACGGGCTACATTGCAGGGCAAAGCCTTGCAAGAGCTTGCGCTCAACCCTATACCGAACGCACTTGAAAAATTGGATTTGGGAACAGGAAATCAGCTCTTTAAGTACTTGTCAACGCCGCTTGCAATGCCTTGTGCAAGCTTGGAGAGAAACTCCCTCTTTTTGAGTTGGGAGAACTCTTGCAAATTGGTCATGAATCCGCCTTCAATGAGGATTGAGGGCATAGTGGTCTCCCGGATGACATAGAAGTTTCCCTTCTTTACACCACGAGAGAGCATTCCCGTCTGATCAATCATTTGATGCAGGACGCAGTTGCCCAAATGCTTGGATTCTTTCGTGCGTTCTTTGTCTTTAGGTGAAGAGGTGTAGTAAACCTCCACGCCTTTTGCATCAGAATTGGGAGCTGAATTGTAATGAATGCTGGCAAAGAGCGTCCCCTCCATTTTATTGGCGATCCTCACTCTTCGGGAAAGAGGGAGGAAGACATCACGACTGCGGGTCAAAATGACTCGATAGCCCAGGTTTTCAAGGGCCCGTTTAATCAACAGGGCGGTGGTGAGCGCCAGCCTCTTTTCTAAAATGGATCCCATCTTCACACCTGGATCCTTTCCTCCATGCCCTGCATCTAAAATGACCAAAGGATGCGCCAAGTGGGGCCGATGACTTCCGATTTTCATGCGCTGCTCTCGGTGCTTGCGGAAAGAGACGATCTGAACCGCATGTTTGACCGGCAAAGCCTCCGATGCCCATGAAGAGGCTCCCAAAGAAAAAACAAGAGAGAGGAACAAGGAAAAGAGGCGCATACCCAACCGCTTAAAAAGATTCCTTTGACTTTGCATAGAAGTCACCCGGTCAAAAAAAAACTCTCGAAAGAGTGTGTCAAAACAGTGCAAAGTTAAGGTTAATTTAGGGAGGTTGGGACTTTTGGGTCAAGCTCTGCCGCAGAGGCCGCGACCTTTCGATCATCGAACGTCACCGTTTGGGAAGAGAAAATTTGATAGGTTTCATGTCCTTTGCCGGCCAGAAGAAGAATCTCTCCCTCCCTGGCATGGAGCAGGGCCCATTCTATCGCTCTCTTCCGGTCCGGCTCGACAAATGTTTTTTCCGGATCCTTCATCCCTTTGAGGATATCGGCGATGATGGCCAGAGGCTCTTCCGACCGGGGATTGTCACTGGTCAAAATGACCTGGTCGCTGAGCTCTTCGGCCAAGCGGCCCATGCGGGGCCGTTTTTCCGCATCCCGATCTCCTCCGCATCCAAAGAGCGTCACGATGCGCCCTGAATGCAACTCCCTTAAGGTAAGAAGGGCGTTCTTTAAGGCATCTTCTGTATGAGAATAATCCACATAGACTAAAATGCCTCGCGCATTGACCACCTTTTCCATCCGCCCCGGAACAGAGACAAAGGAGCTTAAGGCTTTCGTGCACGTCTCTAAAGAGGCCCCAAGAATGCGGCCGACAGACAGAGCCGCCAAACAGTTGTAAACATTAAAACGCCCGATGAGAGGACAAAAGAGAGAGGCGGATTTTCCTTCATGGCGCACCGTGCAAGAGAGTCCGTCAAGAGTGAGTGTTACGGATTCTGCCCGTACATCACCTTGTTCAATTCCATAGGTAAAAAGGCGCGCCTTGCAATGCCGCGCGAGGTGAGAAGAAAAGGGGTCGTCTGCATTGATCACGGCCGCCTTGTCCTCATCCAGTTGAGAAAAGAGTTTTGTTTTGGCCTCTCCGTACGCCTCCATCGTCTTGTAATAATCGAGATGGTCAGGAGTAAGATTTGTAAAAATTGCCACATCAAAATCGAAAAGAGCGACGCGATTCTGCGTGAGGCCATGGGCAGAGACCTCCATCACGGCGGCTTTTGCTTTACAATCGACCATTTCGCGAAGCATTTTTTGGCCCGTAAGCAGATCGGGTGTCGTAAGTCTCGCCGGAAGAATTGTTTCACCGATCATCCACTCTACCGTGCCAAGCAGCCCTGAAGGAATGTTCAAAGCGTGAAAAAGATGGCGGATAAGATAGGAGGTTGTAGTCTTCCCGTTGGTTCCCGTCACGCCGACAAGAAAGAGCTCCCTACTGGGAGATTGAAAGAAGCGTTCTGCAAGAACCGGCTCTAGCGCCGCCACATCGGGATGGATCACTTGGACCGCATGTTGCAAAAAAGGATCATACAAATCGGTTGCGATGGCAGCCGCCCCCGATAAGACCGCCTGGGAGATAAAATCCCTGCCGTTGCGCACGCCGCCTCTTTTGGCAAGAAAGAGGTTTCCCGGCGCAACACTTTGAGAGTGTGCTGTAATCCCCGTGATCTCCGTCTCTTGAGATCCCTTCACCACAAGATCCGGAAGATCTTTAAGTAGGCGTTTAAGTTTCATCCGTCCTCCGGCAAAGATCCGGGCCTTCAAGAGCCGGATTCATTCCACTTCCTGTAGAGTTCCTGCAATGCTTTCACCTCTTTCATCCAATCTGCCCGTGCAGGATCATAGCGCGGATCGTTCGTGCCGTAGCCATAAGGATCGTCGGGCTCTACCCCTAAATAGTGCAAGACGCGGCTGCCGATGGCTCGAAAGACCGGAGCGGCGCACTGTCCCCCATGGTGCACCTTGCCCATACCGGGAATATAGGCGAATTCAGGCTCATCAATGCCGACAAAAAGGACAAAAAGCGGATGTGTCACAGGGGCAAACCCTACAAAACTGGAAAAATGGTCGCGTTTCGAATACCTGCCCGCGACAATTTTTTCCGACGTCGCGGATTTTCCCGCCTCGGTGTAGCCAAAGATATCTCCTTTGGGAGAGGTTCCCCCGGGCTTTGTGACAGCTTTTAAGGCGCACACAACCTGCCGGATCACGTCAGGATCGAGCACCCGCCGCCTTGAGGCCGACGCTCTTTGATCAAAAAGGACGCTTTCGCTCCCGTCGGGAAGAGGTTTAACAATCCTTTTCACAAGGGTTGGCTTCACATCCCATCCGCCATTGGCAAGGATTGCGAAGGCACGCGCCATCTGAATGCTGTTTGTCAAGAGATTGTGCCCTATGGCAAGGGAATAGGGCGTCGGAGCTGACCATTCGAGAGTTCCGTTGGGGTTTTTTTTGCCTGGCGTGGGAAGCAGGCCCGGACTTTCAGAGGGCAATTCTACTCCAGTTCTTTTTCCAAAACCGAAAATCTCCTCAAGAGATCTTCGATACCACTCCTCTCCCATCCTCTCCTTGACTCTCAAGATCATCTTTGCCATGTAGACATTAGACGACTTTTGCAATGCGAGGAACATATTGAGATAGGGATGCACACGCAGATCTTTCATGGGAGCCGAACGCCCGGGGAGGCGGCAAGGATGTGTATCCACCTTTTCAAAAGGAGAGAAGAGGGGGGGCTCCCCCATCCGCTCCAGCTCCTTGTTGGCAGTCAGACAAAGAGCCAAAGTGAGCGGCTTCATCGTCGACCCCGGTTCAAAGACATCAGTGACCGCCTTGACCTTCGTATGCTCCAGAAGATGGGGATCATTGTAGTAGTCACGATACTTTCCCGGGTGAAAAGCGGGATACTGGGCAAGAGCAAAGATCTCTCCCGTCTTCGGCTCCATCAAGAGAGCCCACCCCGCTTTCGCTTTGGCCTTCGTCACGGCTTTGGCAATCTCCTCTTCGCAGATTGCCTGCAGGGTATGATTGATCGTAAGAAGGACGTCCGCCCCGTTTTCCGGTTCATTCACCACCTTCCCTGCATCCAGGGGGTGGCGCGGAGAGCGCAGAAGCTCACGCTGCCCCTCTTTTCCCTGAAGTACGGAGTCAAAGATCAGCTCCAGTCCTCCGGCGGCGATCTGCCGGCCCGTTTTTGGATCTCTTTCATCGCGGATAGTATGAAGAACTTGGCCGAGGAGCGAGCCGAAAGGATAAGAGCGCCGGTAGTCCTGGACAAAGAAAACGGCGTTTCTTTCCACTCTCTCTTTGCGGGCAAAGGCCGACCACCAGCTGTAGATTTCATCTCTAAGGCTCTTTGTGAGCCAAAGAGCCACTCTTCTGCTTCGGCTTTTTTTTTCCAGCTGTTCACGAATCCTTATTTTTTGCACTCCCTCCGCCTCCAAAAAAGCGGCAAGTCGATCTGTGATAGGGCCGCGCAGCCTTTCAGGGATGAGCTGGGGGTCGACATAGAGATGAAAATGCAGCACATCGATCACAAAGGGATGTTTGGAGATAAGATGCCCTTCTTTGATGGCCGTATTGGAATAAAACTGGCCTCTCTTGCAGGGTTCAACAACAACCAGGCGATGCTGAGCGTCTGCTTTTTTTGCCCATTTCTCTCCTTCGAGAATCTGAATCCTGAAAAACTGAAAGATCACCAAAGAAAAAAGGGAGAAGAGAAAGATGAAGAGAAGAACGAGACGTCTCTTGTTCCCTACCGCTTGGCGCATGCTTTATTCTTCACGTACATGGAGCAGGATAGCCGCAAGGCTCAGTTTAGAGGGAATGGAGATTTCCTGTATAGAACTCGAGGAGGGAAGCGAGAGAGGCTCTCCCTCTCTGATGGTAAAAATCTCTTTGCTTAGCGGCTGCTTGAGATGGCTAAAGGAACTCAGCCGGGAGAGCTGCAGAAGATGAAGAGGATTTTCAAAAGACTCGATCTCGTAGCGCAGGAGGGTATTCTCCTCCCGGATTTCATCGATCTCCTTTGCCAGCTGAGGAAGGGCGATACGCAATTGGGTAATCTCGTTTTGCTGATCAATTGTCCAATAAAGATACCCCCCCAAGACCGTCAGACAGATTAAAAGGCGCAAAAAGAGGGCGGGATTCATGAGAGCTTTTCCGCAAAACGGAGTTTGGCGCTTCGGGACCTTGGGTTTCTTCTCATCTCCGCAAGAGCCGGAATGAGAGGCTTTTTGGTAAGCAGCTTAAGCAGTGGAAGCGAGGGGTTATCTCTTCCATTGATAGAGATCAGCGGCTTGGAGGCGGCTTTAAAAATCGTCTTCACAATGCGATCCTCCAGACTGTGAAAGCTTAAGACGCCCACCCTTCCTCCGCTCGAAAGAAGTTCAATGGCGCTCTTCAACCCCTTTTCTACGGATTCGAGCTCCTGATTGACGCAAATACGCAAGGCTTGAAAAACCAGTGTCGCAGGATGGAGCCGTCTTTTCCTGCGCTTCTTAAGTGAAGAAACCAGTAAGTCTGCAAGCTGCTTGGTGGTCTTGATTTTCTCCTTTCTTCGATAGGCGACAATCTCATGAGCCGCTCTCTTCCACTGAGGCTCCTCTCCGTATTCTCGAAAAATATCTCCCAGCTCCCTCTCGGGCCACTCATTGACAATTTCCTCTGCAGTTAGCATTGCCGTTTGATCCATGCGCATATCTAAAGGCCCCTCTATTAAAAAACTAAATCCCCTCTCTCCCCGTTCCAGCTGGAAGGATGAGACCCCCAAATCAAAAAAAAACCATCCACCTTATCGATCCCCCTTTCTTGCAGGAAGTGATCGAGAAGGGAAAAATTTCCGTGGATCAACTCCACCTTCTCTTTCCAAGGTGCAAGCGCTTCTTTTGCCGCTTGAAGCGCCTCTTGATCTTGATCGCAGGCAAGATACCTTTTCAGCTCAGGGTGCTGCTGAAGGATCTCTTTCGCATGGCCCCCTCCGCCCACCGTCCCTTCAAAGAAGACCTCAAGCCTTTTCTGCTCAAAGAAGGCCACAGTCTCCGACAACATAACAGGGACATGACCTCCCCTTTCACTCATCCCGCTCATCCTTTTCCTCTCCTAGCAAAGCAAACGCCTCTTCCGTTAGGGCCGAAAGTTCCGAGGTGGGATCCCTGCCCTGCATGACTCTCTCAAATTCGGTCTCGTACCTTTCTTTGGGCCAAAGTTCAATCTTGTTCAACACTCCGGCGACCACCAATTCACTTTGCATTCCAACGGCCTTCTTTAGGGTGGGAGGGATGACCACACGCCCTACCTTGTCGCAGGTTGTATGATGGAGAGTCGAGAAGAAGAGAGTGAAGAACTTTTGATACTTTCCCAGATGCTGTTTTGCTTGAAAACGGGCAACGATTTTTTCGATATCGCTCGATCGGTAGATCGCAAGACAGCCGCCAAGACCTAAGGCGACGCTAAATTGCAATACACCCTCCTCAACAAGCCCAAAGCGCATCTGCTGAGGAAGGACAAAGCGATTTTTAGCATCGAGTTTGACGAAAGTAGAGCCGCTAAAGAAGAATTTACCCATGGAACAAAGATCCGATTCCCACACTTTCCCACAACTTAACACCCGACCGCGATGGACGCAATGATTTTTTGAATCATCTTCTTATTTTACACGACTTAATATGCTGAAAACTAAGAAGTTAAATATTTGTGGGAATGAGTGGGAAAATTTTTCTCAACCGGTCGAAAAAAAAATTTGATAAAATGAGACCAGATAGAGAGTCACGACAGGAGATTCCATGCCGCCGCGCACCATAGACAACCTCGGAGTAGAGAGCTATACCCGTTACGCCGAAGACCAGGCCCTGTTTGACAAAACCTTCCTGACGGAGCCGAGAAAAGTCCTGCCTCCGGCCTTGATCGATGTCACACTCCCCTCCTTCCGCTCCCAGTTCCGCCTGCTCCTCGGGATCTCTCTTCTCCATCCCTCCTGGGCGACATTTGCTCCTCCCGAAGAGTTTGCCGCAACCAAAAGAGAGCTCTTCACCACTCAGCTTCTTCCCATGATGGGCTCCGCAGACAAAAAGAGCGCTTTAATGGAGAGGATAAAAAAACGGCCTAAAGAACAGCTGGAAAGAGAGAAGGGAGAGAAGCGCCCTCTCTGGGAAGAAGAGAGGGAAAAGCGAGATGAAGAACAGGAGCAAAAGAGCCTGCTCGAGCTATTTTCTTGTCTCGAGTTCCTCAATAAGGATATGATAGAGATCTTAACCAAAACAAAACAGTATCATAAGGGGTAACCTCGACTTTGTACATTTTTTGACAGCCGGATTTCGAGGAGGCGGCTCTCAGGTTGCAATTAAATTCTCAGGAAGGGTTAAATTAACCCTTCCTGAGAATTTAATTGCGACATGGGAGCCGCTTTCCCGAAAGACGGCGTCAAAAAATGTACAAAGTCGAGGTAACTCTCTTTTATGAGCGCTATCAATTGGATGGAGGTTTTCGGATGGGACAAAGGGAACCTGGAAGATCTGCGCTTTGTAGGCTATGCCTACCTGAAGCAGGGCAAATACGACATTGCCATCACCCTCTTTAAGGCTCTCATCGTCTTAGATCCGCACAACGCCTACGATCTTCAAACCCTGGGAGCTCTTTTCCTGGAACAGGGCAACCATCTTTTGGCCTTAAGCTACCTCGAACGCTCTTTGAAAATCGAACCCAACCACCCCTTTGCCCTTCTGAATCGCTCAAAAGCGCTCTTTGGCCTTGGCTACAAACGCCAAGCCATGACAGCGGCCCGATCTCTGGAGAAAAACCCCGACCCGCGAATAGCCGACGGAGCTTTTTCCCTGATTCTCTCTCACAGCTAGAGAGCAAACAAATTGTCGGAATCCGACGCAAACTTTTGGGCTCTCCCATCCTGCAAACTTCGCTGGACTGATCCTCTGCCGGACAAAGTTTTGTCCAGCACAAAGAGTTGTTATTAATCATTTTTTTGAGAACTAATTTATTTATATATGACTTTGTAAGTCATTTATGTTAGCGAAGAATAGAAATGTCCGGTTTCTGCGTTTTTTAGAAATGTCCGGTTTATATAGTTAAAAACGCAATAACAACATGCTTTTATAAA
>Ga0154336_127_pt3 | contig 64370 bp, 51 predicted proteins | sample RifGroA2_FD_115864 | JGI IMG/M metagenome (GOLD analysis project Ga0154336, IMG submission 115864) | Chlamydiae bacterium GWA2_50_15
TCCGCGGTTTTCGGGTGAAGAGTTGGTCATACAAGAGTTTTGCCTTAATTTCAATGTTGACAGAGCACTAGTGTCTAATTGCATCAATTTTCAATTCCTTCCTTTGGCAATTAAACTTCGGACTTGAGAAATAGACCCGCATTCTCCAATCCATTCCGCAATATCTCTGGGCAGGTAAACTCTCTTTTTGTCCTCTTTACTCGTTCCTTTGGGCCTTCCTGCTCCTTCTCGCCTACCCCCTCTCCCCTTTGTCATTTTCTCTGCTCTAGCGGACAGGTTGTCATTTAAACGATGCTTAATAAACTCACGGAGATACTTTGGGTAGTTTTCAATAACATCTTTTTTAGAATCTCCGCCATATTCGACTTCAGGGTATTTAGGATGACTGAAAACCCAAGCATTAACATCCTTTTCAACCCAAGGCTTGATTTGACCTATTTCATTAAGAGCTATTGCTAGATGTTCTTCTATTTCTTTTTTGGTGGCCATTTTAAGCCCTCCGCCTTGAATATTCGTTCTGTCTTTTTGACACAATGAGCAATAACCTCACCGCCCTTTGTGTTTTTCCCATGAGTGATCTTAATAGAGCACATGTACTGCCCATCTTCATTTAGCAAACTGTAGTCGAAACCCGACTTAACAAGACTCCATCCAACAAGCCTAATAAGACGGCGAAATTCTCTTTCTTCCATGGGCTTGTAAGACACCACCACTCCTGTTTAATTCTATTTTAGATTAACTGGGATAAATAATCAAAGAGTTCTTCCTCTTCCTCCTCTTCTTCTTCTGAGAAAAGAGAGGGGCGCGTGGACGGCACGACGTGCCTGTAGGAGATGGAGTCTTTTAATGCGACGGCGAGATTTTCGCGGAGTGATTTTTTTTGAAGAAGCTTTTCGACATCCGCTTTAAGAGCGTAAGCTCCCCTTTTGCCCCCCCGTCTCCATTGCTCCAGTTCCAGCTCGTGCAGAGTGGGAAGAGCCTCTTTTCCGAGGAGGGCTTCTAAGAGGGGAAGGGAGGCGAAGTGGAAGAGGATGGCGCACTTGTCTTCGGGATAAAATGAGAAGAACTCTTCCAGGGGGGGATAGCCCGTTTTCTTGGCAAGGTCGTAGAGGCGGGTTCCCTTCATCATCTTGTAGAGGATCTCATGGTAAAACGAGGGCTCTTCTAAAAGGGTTGCCAAAGAGGAGAGCGGCTTTTTTTCGCGGTAGGTTTCCAGAAGGTGGTGCAGCAGCTCTTTGGGAAGGTCGGCATTTTCCTGGAAGGAGGGAAGGTGGCCGTAGAGCGAGGTAAGAAGGGTGAGGGCGATCTTTTCCAGTTCGGGAGGCGGATTGTCAAGAAGGGAGGCGAGATTGAAGAGGGAAGGGGGGCCGGTCCGCATCCGTTTTCTCTTTTGTTTCATCTCCTCTTCTTGCTCTTTTGTCTTTTCTTTGACGAAAGAGGGAGGAGCTTTAGGCTCTGTAGGCTTAGGAGGAGGGGTCCGCGGTTTTCGGGTGAAGAGTTGGTCATACAAGAGTTTTGCCTTTTCATTTCGAAAGGAGCGCATCTGCTGCATGTGGAGGCGATACCCCTCGCTCTCGATGCGCGTTGCCTGACGCTCTTTTAATAATGAAAAGGAGGTTAAGGCAAGGACGAGAAGAAACGAGAGGACGAGGGGGAGAATGTTCATGGCGCTTTGGGAGTGATCACGATGACATTTTCAGCCAGGGGCAGAAAAAAGGCAAACGCCGTTGGCCCGCCACGGAATGAGGCGGCGCTTAAAGTCACGAGCACAAAGGGAGGGAGCGCTTCTTTTTTCTTGTCCCAGGTCTTGGCATAGGCTGCTTCATGGGGATCGAAAAATTGGATGGAAAACGACGAGACGCCGTCTAGAAGGAGCTCTTCCCGCTCCTTTTTCTCTCTTCCCTTCAGCAAGAAAAGGAGGCGATTTCCTTGAATGAAAAGACGGCCTTCGGCCTTGCCGCAAAAGGCGCTCTCTTTGTCGATGAGGTTGTCTAAATAAAGAAGCATCTCTTTTCCCTCAAGAGAGTCTAAATGCACTGTATGGGAAAAGAGGTTGACAAGACGCTCGTGGAAGCTCTTTTTGGCAAGGATCTCTTCCTTTGCGGATTCGAGACGGCTCCGCGCCGAGAAGAGGCGAGACATCCCTCCTAAAAGCGCCGTCAAAAGAAAGGAGGTGAGCGTTAAGGCGATGACGACCTCCAAAAGAGTCAGCGTTCTTTTCCTTCTCATGGAGCTCCTTGCGCGGCGGAGAAGACGACGGGGATGTCGTAGATGAACTCCTCGCGGCTCTTTTCGGTCTTGGTTGCAAAGGTGCAGCGCAAAAGAGCGCACTCCTTGTTCGAAAAATCCTTGACGGGCTCCCGGATCCAGGTCAGCAGGACGTCGAAGTGGATCTTTTGTTTTGTCGGGGGAGCGCCGAAAACGATGTCGAAGTCTCCCCACTTTTTTCCTGTCAGTTCGTCCAGAGTCGAGACTTTGCCTTTGCTTGAGATCTTCTTTAAAGGAACGGCGTTTTGGTAGAGGAGCTTTTGGACTTGGGCAAGAAGCAGTTCACAGAGGCGCTCGCACTCGATGCGCTCCAGACTCTTCATCTCTTCATGGAGGCGATAAAAGGGGCTGAAAATTAAGGGAAAAGCAAAGAGGGAGATCAGGGAGAAGGCGATCAAAAGTTCCAAAAGAAGAAAAGTGCGGGCAGTTTTCATTGTAAAATTATTTATAATCTTTAAGATGAAGAGTATGCAGGTTTGTGAAAAAGCTCTCTACAATCTTTTGCGTTTTAACTGGCTCAAGGACCGCTCGGTCTCCGTTCTTCCCTGGCAGGTGGAGGATTACAGGGAGCAGAGAGAAGAAGAGCTCTTCGGGCGGTTGAAAGCGCTGGGGCTTGTCTTGGACGAGGAGCGCTTTTTGGCCGCCGCCAAAGAGGCGAAAGATCCCGAAGAGCTGGCCGACCGCCTTTGGGGTAAGAAAGAAGAGCGGGCCCAGGCCTATCTGCTTCTCTTCGAGCTATGGCGCCGGCTCCTTTCGGAAAGGCAGACGCTCTCTCTTTTTTGCGATGAGCTCGATCAGCACATTTCCCTGTATGAAAGGGGAATTAAAGACGGGTCGCTTGAAGAGCTTCTCTCCTCTCTTGAAGACCTTCTCGACTCCTACGTTGATAAAGGGGAAGATCCCAAAAAGTGCTTTCGGATGGTCTCTTGCCATTTGGCCTACAATCTCGAGAGGTTTCTCTATGAGTACATTCGGGATCTGATCGCATCCAAAGACGAGACGGGAGCATCCGAGTGGATTGACGGATTTTACGACTACATCTCCAATCCTAAGTGGTTTGATTTTTTGCGCATCCATCTCTTTGCCGAGGTAGAGCGCCATGACACGGCGGTCCATTTACAGAGACTGGTTGAGAGTTTAAAGGCAAGGCAGGACTTTGATCTTCTCTTGGAGATCGCACGGTTTCTCATTTCTTTCGGACAGGATCCCCTCTTTCGGCAGATCCTCTCCTCTCTTCTCGAGGCGGCGGAGACGGATGAGGAGTTCAACGAAATTCTAAGCCGCATGCTGGACTATTTTTGCCGTTTGGATCAAGACGAGAAGGGGCGGGTGATCGAAGAGATGATACGGCGCCGCAGTTGCAAAGAGCCTCAAGGTAAACTCGATGCGGAAGATCCCGACCTAGAAAGACTCAGGAATCTATTGCAAGGATGAGGAAAATTCTTTTTGTTACGACTCTTTTTTTACTGGCGCTAAGCGCTCAAGCTTCTCCTGCGGACTTCTCATCTCCCCTGGAGCTTTCGACGCCGGGGAGCTCCGTTGTGCAATTTGCGCTTGCGCTCAATGCCTCAGGGGAGGCTGCTGCGGTTTGGCAGAGTAGAGAAGGGCCAAACAATCTGCTTCAACTCTCTTTTTTTTCTCAGCAAGAACGCCTGCCGGCCCCTTTGACCCTTACAAAGACAAGTTGCTCCATCTCAGAGATTCAGGTGGCTGTGAATGCGGAAAAAGAGATCGTCGTGCTTTGGCGCGAAGGGGATGGTGTAAAGGGGGTTCTGAAGGCGGCGGTGCTAAAAGAGGGAGGGATGGCCCCGCAAGAGATGATCCTTGCAGAAGGACAAAGAATAGAGGGAGTGCAACTGGCCCTAAGCGACCAAAGACAAGCGGCCGCCGTCTGGGAAAGAAAGGGTGAAGAAAGATCCGTGATCGAGTGCGCCACGCTCTTGTTGGGAGAAGAATGGGAAAAGAGGGAGATGGTATCGAGTGATTCGCAAAGAGTCCGGTGTCCCGGGGTAGCTCTATCTCGCGGCGGAGATCTTCTGGCCGTCTGGGAAGAAGAAGGGAGAGTGTTTGCCGCAAGAGGTCTCTTTAAAGGGGAGTGGGAGACGCCGGAGCCTCTTTCCGATGCGTCTGTTACGGTCTTTTCTCCGCAGCTTGCGATGAATCAGGCGGGCGAGGCGCTTGTTTTGTGGCAGAAGGAGTTAGGTTTCAAAAGGGTGCTCCAAGGAGCTCGCTTCACTCCTCAACAGGGCTGGAGCCAAGCTGAGAATTTTTTCGGCGAACAAGAGAGTGCGATCGATTTCCAACTGGCGTTCAATGATACGGGGATGGGGGTTGCCGTTTGGCGCGCTTCCTCTGGAGAAGAGCTGCAGGTGCGGACGGCAATTTTCAAAGGGGGCAAGTGGAGCAAGCCCGAAACAGTGTCGAAAAAAGGGGAATATTGCGTAGATTTCCGTGTCGCTCTTAACAACAGCGACTGCTGCGCCGTCGTCTGGCGCCAAGCGGACAAAGAGAGCTCTCCTCTTAAAGGAGTGACGCTTTCGAAAAAAGGATGGTCTTCTCCCTTTTTCTTTACGGAGCCGGGAAAGAAGGCCCTTCATCCGCTGCTTGCCTTCAATGACGGAGGAGAAGGGGTGGTGATTTGGAGGGAAAAACGGCCAACGGGCGCGCTTCTTGAAGCGGAATTCTTTGTGTTGCAGAGTGAGTTAGCAGAACCGCCGGCGGCGCAAGATGAAAGAGACGGCGCTCCCGCCGCCTCAGCTGCAGAAGAGAGCCGCGGGGAGGCTCCTTTAGCCCCGGAAACGCCGGCGGCGCAAGATGAAAGAGACAACGCTCCTGCCGCCTCAGCTGCAGAAGAGAGCCGCGGGGAGGCTTCTTTAGCCCTTGCGGAGCCGCTCTTGCAACGGGACCGAAAGGAAATCCGTCAGAAAAAATGGCTTGCGGAAGCAAGAGGGAGCGCCTATCGGCCAAACGACAGGCTCTTTCGTAAGATCTACAGCGATCTCCTTGCAGCCGGCGGGCTTCTTCTAGATTACACCTTTAAGCGCCATTGGAGCGTTGCGACAGAGATTGAGTTCTTGCAAAAAACGGGCCATTCCATCGGAAAGCACGATAGAACCCGGATGCAGCTCATTCCCATCTCCGTGCTGCTTCGCTATCACTGCTTTATCGGGACTGTTTACGATCTCTATTTCGGACTCGGCCCTCGTTATTTTATCTTAAGAACCCAAAATGATCTCAATGCGGTGCGCCGCAACACAACCGATCAGGCGCTCGGCGGCGTTGCCGAGGCGGGGGTGCTGTTTCAGATCGGCCCCTCTTTAACATTCGATCTCTTTTTCGCCTACTCCTACGGCAAAATAACCGGCTCTCCCAAGAAGACCAATATTGAAGGGAGGTCTCTCAATGTGGGCGGATTGCAGGCAGGAGCCGGAATCGGCTTTAGATTTTGATCTTTAGCGGAGTAAAGTCGAGATAGTCACACGAGGTGAGCGCGTAGCGCACCCCCCTGGCCTCTCCAAAGAGGGGCATTTCTTTTTTGAGATTGTGCAGATGGCCGAAGAGGCAGACGTCGATGCGGAATTCCTCGAGAATCCCGGCAGCCAAAGAGGGCTTTAGGTCATTGCCGATCGGAGGGTAGTGAGTTAAGGCGATGCGTCTTTTTGCCGTGCGGTCGAGCTGTTGTAAGCTAAGCCTTAGCCTGTCGAGTTCGCGGTTGAAGAGTCTCTCATCCCTCTCCTTTTTCTGCTCTCTCTCTTCGAGGGTGCGCACGCGGGCATGAGGATTTTCCTGAAAGTGGATCAGCTCATCGAAGTGATACTCTTCGCTGTCCCAGAGGCGCGCTCCCCCTATGGCGATGCCGTTCCAGAGAAGCGCATCCTTGTCGATGATCCGGATCGAAGGGGGAAGGACGCTTCGCATCTTTTTTTTTGAGTCCCACCAGTAGTCGTGGTTGCCGCGGATGAGCGCCTTCGTTCCGGGCAGGGCGTCGATCCAAGCCAGATCGACGAGCGCTTCCTCGAAACGCACCGCCCAGCAGATGTCTCCTGCAATGAGGACAAGATCGTCGGCCTGAACATGCGCCTTCCAGTTCCGTTCGATCTTTTGGGCGTATCCCTTCCACAAGGGGCCGAAGAGCTCCATGCTTTTTTCCGGAACGCTAAAACTTAAGTGAAGATCTGCGAGCGCCCAAAGAGACATATTTTTAGAATGCGGGAAGAGATGGTTAAACTCGACTTTGCAACTTTTTGGGCCCGAAGGCCTCGTCTATTTGCTCTTGGACGTTCGACCTACGGTCGAACTGGGAGATTCTTTAAACCAGGAAGGGGTTTTTAACCCCTTCCTGGTTTAAATAACTCCCCCGAGAGCAAATATCTCGAGGCCTTCGGGCCCAAAAAGTTGCATGTCGAGTTAAATTGTACTCCGTGCAGAGGGATTTTGTGAATTTTATTCGACGCCGGTTTTTAGAAAACAAAGTTGTCGGGGATATGGGTTCCGGTCGTGACGATCAGAATGCCGTCTCGGACGTAAAGCCCTTCTCCGTCGTAGTTTTCCCGGTTGTCTTTGTTGATGAGCTGGACGTTATTGCCAATGGAGGTGTACTCATCGATGATGGCTTTTTTGATGAAACAGTTTTCTCCGATGCCATGCTCTAAGGTCGCCATAGTGGAGGGAGAAGGGTAGTAGTGGTGGTTGCCCATGACGATGGAGTCGTGGATGACGGTTCCCCTTTTAATCCGCGAACGCACTCCGATCACGCTGTGGCGGATCTCCTTGGCCTCAATGATGGCGCCCTGGCTGATGAGCGATTCATGGACGAAGGTCTCTCTTAGAACCGGACTTGGCAGATTGTGGGGGGTGGTGAAGATGGGGCGTGTCTCATCATGGATGTCGAGCGTGTCTTCAATTGGAATCTTGGTGAGCGCCAGGTTGGCCTCATAGTAGGAGGAGACCGTGCCGATGTCTTCCCAATAGCCGTTGTAGAGAAAGGCGGACGACTTTCCTTTTTTTAGCTGTGCGGGGATGATGTGGTGGCCGAAATCGGTGCCCTCTTCCTTCAAAATTTCTATAAGCGCGCGCCGCTTAAAGACGTAGATGCCCATGGAGGCGAGGTAGCGGGGTTTTGATGGGTCTTTGACGTGCTTGGACTGCAGGAAGGAGTCGGGAAGGAGATATTTTTTGAGCACGTCGGGATCATTCGGTTTTTCGACAAAGTCGTGGATGCGCGCCTCTTCATCGACTTTCATAAGACCCATGCGCGTCGCTTCCTTTTCCAAAACAGGGAGCGCCGCGATGACAAGGTCGGCGTCGCTTGTTCTTGCAAACTGAATCATCTGGGCAAAGTCAATGTTGTAGAGCTGATCTCCCGAAAGAATCAGAAAGTAGGCTGCGGGATCATGAAGCAGGTAATCGATATTTTGGCGTACGGCGTCCGCCGTTCCGGCAAACCATCCCTTTTCCTTTAAAGTCTCCTGGGGAGTGATCAGTTCGATCGAGCCTTTGTCGAGCTGGTTGAATTGGTAGGTGTTGAGGATGTGCTGGTTGAGGCCTGAGGCAAAGTACTGACCGATGACGTAGATGCGCCGGATGTTGGAATTGATCGAATTGGAAAGAGGGATATCGATCAGCCGGTAGCGCCCTCCAAAGGAGACTGCCGGTTTGCTCCTCTGCTGCGTTAAGGGCATGAGCCGCTTGCCCTGGCCTCCTGCAAGAACGATGCTGGCGACGTCCTCCAAAAAGGATTTCCGCAGTTCGTTTTCTCTCTTTTCGCGCTCCATTAACACGCCCCCGAAATTGTGACTTTATCATTAAAAAAATTTCTTTACAATCTAGGGAAAAGAAAGAGAGGAAGATAATGAATTTAAAATCAAAGGGATGGGGGTTAAAAAAATAATTTACAAGAGTTTGTCGGCGTGATAACTTGAACGGACGAGCGGGCCGGCGAGCACCTGCGGGATGCCGATGGACAAGCCGTAGAGTTCCAAAGCTTTAAACTCCTCCGGAGCGACGAAGCGCTTGACGAGCAGCTTGCGGAGGCGGGGCTGAAGATATTGGCCGATGGTCACAGAATCGCAGCCGGCGCTCTTTAAGTCGTCGAGCGTTCTGCAAAGTTCTTCTTCACTTTCTCCCAATCCGACCATAAGCCCCGATTTGACCTTGCGGCAAAGCCCGGACTGCTTGGCTTCCCGGAGGACGTGAAGAGAGCGCTCATAGGTCGCCCGGTGGCGGATCCTCGGTGTGAGCGAGGGGACGGTTTCTACGTTGTGGTTGAAGACGTCGGGTCTTTCCCGAAGGAGGATGTAGAGGGCGTCGAGATTGCCGGCAAAATCCGAGGCGAGCGTCTCGACGGTGGCTTTGGGCAGCTCTCTTCTTACTGCGCGAAGGATCTCGGCGAGGTGAACAGCTCCTCCGTCGGGAAGGTCGTCGCGGGCGACCATGGTGATGACGACATGCGCGAGGCCGAGCGCCTTGGCCGAGGAGGCGATGCGGTCAGGTTCGCCGGGGTCGGGCAGAGGGGGCGTTTTGTGATAGGAGATGTCGCAAAAGCCGCAGTTTCTCGTGCACGCCTTTCCCAAAGCGAGGAAGGTCGCCGTCTTGCGGGAGTAGCACTCGAGGCGGTTTGGACATTTGGCCTCTTCGCATACCAGGCTCAGACGATTTGCTTTGAGGAGGGCGTTTGTCTTAAAGAGCTCTCCCCCTTGCGGGAGTTTGATGTGGAGCCAGGAGGGAAAGCGGCCCGAGTTTTGAGGGGCGGCTTGACTTGGGGCCTGATGCCGCGCGGCGCTATCTTGCGACGCGGTTTCGAAGAGCGATTTCATTCGCGCTTGATCTTTGGAGGAAGATGGAGGGGGAGGTCCAGAGCAACGAAGGCCGCCTCGGGCCAGGCTTCGGGGAGGGTGGGATGGGCGTGAATGGTCTCGGTGATGCAAGCAAGCGTCAGTTCATTGGCGACGGCGAGCGCCATCTCGGCAATGAGCGTCGAGGCGTCCGCGCCCACGACCTGAGCGCCCAGGATCTGTCCCGTTTTACGGTCGGCGATGATTTGCGCAAACCCCGCCGCCTCCAAAGAAGCGAGCGATTTTCCCAGCGCGGCAAAGGGAAATTTCCCCGCTGCGGCGTCGTAGCCTGCGGCTTTTGCCTCATCCAAGGTCATCCCCACCAGGGCGATCTCGGGATGGGTAAAGATGACGGCGGGAACGGCATTGTCATGCATGAGGGCCTCTTGTCCCGTCGCATTGAGGGCGGCGACGATTCCCTGGTGGGAGGCGACATGCGCGAGCATGTTTTTTCCCGTCACGTCGCCGATGGCAAAGATGCCCGGGACGCCGGTCTCCATCTTCTCATTGACTAAGATCTCTCCCTTAGGCCCTGTCGGGACGCCGGCGTTCTCTAATCCCAATCCTTGCGAGACGATCCTTCTTCCCACGGAGACGAGAGCCAAATCGGCAAGGACGGCCTGTTGGCCTTTGATGCGGATGGAGACGCCATTAGGATGAGAATCGATGCCTTCGACAACGAGGTTTGTACGGACCTCGATCCCTCTTTTTTGGAAGGAGGAAGTGAGAAAGGAGGCGAGCTCTTTGCCTTGCTGGAGGAGGATCGATTCCAAGGCCTCCAGGATGATCACCTTCACCCCCAGCTCGGCGTACAGAGAGGCGAATTCGCATCCGATATAACCCCCTCCGATGATGGCGAGCGTTTTGGGAAGCTGAGAAAGATCGAGGATGGAAGAAGAGTTTAAGATCTTTTTGTGATCGCAAGGAAAGGCCGGAAGGTCCAGAGGTTCGGACCCGGTGGCGATAATGGTCTTGCCGGAATGGATGATCGCGCTTTTTTCTCCTTTGATCTTAATCTCATTAGGGCCGAGAAAGGAGGCTGCGCCTTGAAAGAGAGTGATGTGATTGGCTTTCAGGAGGCCTTCGATCCCGCCGCGCAACTTCTGCACGACGGCGTCTTTATTCTCTTTCATTTTCCGGAAGTCAAAGCTTAAGGTTCCTGCCGACACGCCGAAATCCGAGGCGCGCCTGAGCGTCTCCACCACTTTTGCATGGGCGATTAAAGATTTGGTGGGGATGCAGCCGACATTGAGACAGGCGCCGCCGAGATGACCCTTTTCAATCAGGCAGATCTTTTTTTTGCTCTGCGCCGCCTTGATGGCGGCGACATATCCGCCGGGGCCTCCGCCGATGACAGCCACGTCAAAACGCTCACGCTCTTCCATCCCCATCCTCATTCGTTAGACTCCGCAAGGCGTATTTTGTTCCTTAACGGAATGCGTTAGATGATTGCCGTTATATCACGGGATGAAAATTAAAAAAATCTAGAAAGTTATATCTTCTCTATGAGACAATGTGGAATTGTAGTGTAAAATCCCTTTTGGAGGGTTGATGAAAACAGCCGATAAGCAAAAGATGTGCACCAATTGCCATGGGAGAATTCCCATCGAGGCGGAGAGCTGTCTTTACTGCGGACAGGAACAGACGAGTCCGCCTGCAGAGGAGACCTCGGCGCACGCGACGCTTTTTGAACAAAAGAGCCTTCAGGACAGCCTGACTTCCCTCTATTCCCCTCCCTACTCCTCCAAGCGCCCCTCTTTTCTTTCTGAAAAAGAAGAATCGCAGCTGCTCAAGCCGGGAAAAACTGAGACGGATCCCGTGAGAATACGGGAGGCGAAAAGAGAGAATCAAACCCTTTCTGAAGAAGAGGAAGGCGTTCAAGAGAATCGGTCCCTTCTCAAGGGAAGTCTCAGTGCGCTCCTTCTTTTGCTTCTCGGCGGAAACCTCTTTGCCCTCGGCCTCATGCAGTTTTTCTTTTCCGATGGAAAAGCCCTGCGCTTGGAATGGCAAGCCGATAACTGGTATCTCTACTGCCTCGTCGCCGCCCCGCTTCTCTTTGTCGGCTACCGCCTTGCCGGCAAACTCAAATAAGCTTGGTCGAGCTCATCTCAACTTGTGTATATTTGTCCTCGGGGGAGTTCTTTAAGCCCGGAGTCGAGATTAGATGAATTCAGGCTCTTCGATGAGAGCGTCGCTCTTGGCGAACTTAGCCAATTTGATCTTTTTCTGAAGCTCCGCTTTTTGCGGCTCGGGAGGAGTGAAGAGAGTAGTGAACTTAAAGAGAGCGTGGGCAGTCTCTAAACGCAAATTGACGCTGAAGGTTTCAAAGAGGGCGAAGGCCTCGTGTTTGAATTCGAGTAAGGGGTCCTTTTGTCCCACGGAGCGCATCGAGACCTCGGTGCGCAGGTGGTCGATGTTTAAGAGATGGTCTTGCCAGAGCCTGTCGACATGGCGGACGAGGATGCTGCGGACGATCTCGTTGATGACTTTGTGAGCGTCTAAAGGCTGGAGCTGTTTTGCCTCCTTTTGGGCCTTTTGGATCGATTCCGCTTCATGATGCAGCTTTTGCTTTAGGTCAAAGAGAACTTTTTGAAGCGCTCTTTCTTCGATTTGCTCGCGATCGAAATAGTCGTCATCGAACTCTTTGGGGTCAAAGGTGATGGGGAAGTGCTCCATGAGCCAGTTGCGAAAGCCCGTGGGATTCCAGCCGTCTTCACGTTCCCGGCTCACAAAAAAGTTCTGCGAGATGTGAGAGATCAAGCTGCCGAGCAGCTCTTCTGCCAGGGCAAAGGCATCTTCCTCGTGGAGGAGTTCGTTGCGGAAGGAATAGATCTCGCTTCGTTGCTTGTTCATCACGTTGTCGTACTCGAGCGTGTGTTTGCGGATGTTGTAGTGGCGCTGCTCGAGTCTTTTTTGCGCCGTTTCGATCGATTTGTTGAGCATTTTGGCGGAGATCGCTTCGCCTTCGGGAGGGCGGAAACGCTTTAAGAAGGAGGTGATGCGCGGGGAAGTGAAGTGGCGCATTAAGGGATCTTCAAAAGAGACATAAAACTTCGAGGTGCCGGGATCTCCCAGACGGGCGCACCGTCCGCGGAGCTGGCGATCGATGCGGCGCGAATGGTGTCGGGTTGTCCCGACGACGTGAAGGCCGCCGCGGGCCACCACTCCTTCTTTGAGTTTGATGTCGGTGCCGCGTCCGGCCATGTTGGTCGCCACTGTGATGGCGCCGAGACGGCCCGCCTCGGCGATGATTTCGGCTTCATGGGCATGATTTTTGGCGTTGAGAACGGTGTGGGGGAGTCTGTTTTGGCGCAAGATGCGGGAGAGCTTTTCCGAGACCTCGACCGATTCCGTGCCGACCAGGATGGGTCTTTCCTGCGAGTGGATCTCCCCGATCTCCTGGAGAATAGCGTTGTATTTTTCGCGCTCGGACATGTAGATCTCATCGTCGGAATCTTCTCTAACGCAGGGGAGATGCGTCGGGATGCAGAGCACCTCGAGTTTGTAGATCTCCTTGAATTCATTGGCCTCCGTGATGGCCGTTCCCGACATTCCGGAGAGCTTTTCATACATGCGGAAGTAGTTTTGCAAGGTAATCGTGGCGTAGGTCTGAGTCTCGCCCTGGATGGAGACGCTCTCTTTGGCCTCGATGGCCTGGTGGAGGCCGTCGGCAAAGCGGCGCCCCGGCTGGGGGCGTCCGGTGTTTTCATCGATGATGACAATCTTTCCTTCGGAGACGATGTAGTCGACGTCTCGTTCCATCAAGAGGTGGGCGCGCAGAAGTTGGCGCAGGTTGTGCGCCCTCTCTTTTCTGCTTCCGTCCTCTTCGCGCAAGGCGATCTTTTTTTGGAGCTTGTCCTGTTCGCTAAGGTCGCAGTTGTCGTCGATCAAGGCGTATTCATGGCCGAGATCGAGCATGACAAAGTCGTTTTCGTGGCCTTTTTCGCGATGCAGTTCGCTCCACTTCAAGATCCCCTTGTCGGTCAGCTCATATTCACTGGCCCTCTCATCGACAATCATGTAAAGCTCGGAGAGGGTCTCTGCGCGCTCTTCCTTATTGGGCTCGGCATGGAAGTAGATATCCCAATGGTCGACGGCTTCGCGGATGAGCGGATCTTCGCGCAGGCGGCGCAGGATCTTGTGTCTCGGCGTTCCCTTGTTGACGAGCCAGAGCTTGCGGTACGCTTCTTTCTCTTCGAGAGTCTCTTCCTTGCTTAGTTTGGGCTTTTCTTCTTCACTTTCCCCAAGTCTGCCGAGGCCCTCCAAGGTCTTTTTCGCCTCGGTGGCAATGCGGTTGCACAGGTCGCGTTGAAAGCGGACCAGGGTGGCGACCGATTCTTTGAGCTCGTCGTACATCTGGCGGGAGTTTGAAGCGGGTCCGGAGATGATCAGAGGGGTGCGCGCCTCATCGATCAGGATGGAATCGACCTCGTCGATGATGGCAAAGTAGTGCCCTCTTTGACACTGCTCGTCTTTGTGCTGGGCCATCGAGTTGTCGCGCAGGTAGTCAAAACCGAACTCGGAGGCGGTTCCATAGACGATGTCGCTGGCATAGATGGCTCTTCTCTCGTGGGGAGGGATGTCATTGGTCAAGGAGCTGACGGTTAAGCCCAAGTAGCGGAAGACGCCGCCGATCCATTCGCAGTCGCGCTTGGCCAGATAGTCGTTGACTGTGACCAAGTGGACGGGTTTTCCCGTCAGCGCGTTCAGGTAGAGAGGCAGTGCGGCCGTTAGCGTCTTTCCCTCGCCTGTCTGCATCTCGGCGATGGCTCCATGGTGCATGGCGATGGCGCCCAAGATCTGCACGTCGTAGGGGATCATGTCCCACTTTTGATTGTAGCCGGAGACGTGGATCTCAGAGCCGATGAGGCGCCGGCAGGCGTTTTTGACCACCGCATACGCCTCGGGCAAGATCTCGTCCAGGGCAGCTCCTGCCCGGAGCCTTTCGCGCAGCTCGTTCGTTTTACGGCTGAGGGCATCGTCGGAAAGCGCCTGAAGATCCTCTTCAAGTTCATTGACCTGCAAAACAATCTTTCGGTATCCTCTCAGCAGGCGATCTTGAGCTGTGCCAAAGATTTTTTTAATCAGACCAAACATCTTCAATAACCTTAGGATAGGCAATACTACCTAGAGTACACGATGGAAAGGAAAATTTCAACCGCTAGTAGAACTTAAGTTTATGCTTTTGCTTGTTTTTCTCTTTTTCTCTTCCCTGCAGGCTCACGAGGGAGTGGGCGTCGAAGGAGAGGAGGCGGAGATCGTCTCCCATCTGATCGCGGCGACCGAAGGGCAGCTCGAGGGCCAAAGAGAGCTTTTGAAGCTCATGCGCCAGTTTTTGGATCAGAAAAGAGATTTTTTGAAGGGGGAGGAGGAGAAGAAAACGGGGTATCAACTGGTCCAGACTTCAAAAAAGATTTTAGCTCTTCTCGAAAAAGAGCATCTGAAGGACCTCTTCTCCGGCTCCTATCTCGATGAGCTTCAATTCTTTAGCAGTTTCACTCATTAGACTAAGTCGAGGTTATGGATTTTTCGAGTACGGGAGGCGCCGGCACGGGCACGGGCGCGGGCACGAACGGAGCGTTATGCAAGAGGTCTAATCTGCAATCGATTGTGAATCAAAAACTTGCTCTTCAATCTCGTCCACTCCGGCGAGCGGAATGAGGAGAAAATTTCTCCTTTCTCTGCAAACATAATAGAAAAAATTTAAATATAAGACTATCTTGCAGAAAAGGAGCTCCGCTTAATAAATGGCCTTAGACAATAAGTTTTGGTGGAGTTTTTCAGAAGAAAAGACGTGCAAGGAATTAGAGACGGATTCCGGCCGGGGCTTGTCGTCTGCTGAAGCTAAAATACGATTAGAGAGGTTGGGGCGCAATGAGTTGCCGGAGCCCAAGCGGATTTCTTTGTGGAAACTTTTTTTTAATCAATTTTCCAGTTTCATCGTCTGGGTCTTAATGATTGCGGCGGCAATTGCCGCAATGTTAGGAGAGTGGATCGATTCCCTCGCTATTTTTGTGATCGTGATTCTCAATGCAATCATAGGGTTTGTTCAAGAATTCAAGGCCGAACGTTCCCTTGCCGCGTTAAAGAAATTGGCGACTCCTACCTGTAAAGTGATCCGTCAGGGTGTTTTGCAGACTCTTGTCTCAAAGGAAGTTGTTTTAGGAGATCTGATTTTGTTAGAAGCCGGCGATGTGATTCCGGCAGATGGAAGAGTGATTCAATCCGCCCTCCTTGCAACGCAAGAAGCCTCTTTGACAGGAGAGTCTTTAGCGGTTCATAAGATCATCGAGTCCCTTGAGAAGAAGCCATTGCCGATAGGAGATCAAAAAAATATGGCGTTCATGGGAACTGTCGTCCTGAGTGGAAAAGGGCATCTGTTAGTGACGGCGACAGGGTTAAAGACAGAACTTGGAAAGATCGCTTCCTTGTTAAGTGAAAAAAAGGAAGAGCAAACCCCCTTGCAACTTCGCCTGCAGCAACTCGGGCGTCGATTGGTTTTCTTGTGTCTTGGGATCGTTGCGCTTGTTTTTATTCTAGGAATGCTGCGGGGGATTTCTTGGTTTACCGGTTTTTTAACGGCCACCTCTCTTGCGGTTGCAGCCGTTCCCGAAGGGCTGCCTGCCGTTGTCACCATTGCGCTTGCTATCGGTGTGAGGAAGATGGCCAAGCGGCAGGCGTTGATTCGCCGTCTGCCCTCGGTTGAAACGCTGGGATGCGCCTCCGTCATCTGCACGGATAAGACGGGCACTCTAACGAAAAACGAGATGACCGTGAGGAAGATTTGGGTCAATGGCGATCGCATAGAGGTCTTGGGGGTGGGATATGTTCCTCAAGGGAGTTTTGAATTACACCCGGCCGAGACCGGTATAAAGGGCCAAGCCCTCTTGATTAAAGAATGTCCGGAATTAAGGCAGCTTCTTGAGATTGGAGTCTTGTGTAATAGCGCCAATCTTACGCAGACGGAAAAGGAGTGGCACATAACGGGCGATCCTACAGAAGGAGCTTTGATTGTTGCCGCAGAAAAAGCGGGGATCAAAAAGCGAGAGCTGGAGGACGCGCATCCTCTTCTTGGAGAGATTCCCTTTGATTCAGAGCGCAAACGCATGAGTATGCTTAGAAAGACGCCTCATGGAGAGCTTCTTTTTGTCAAAGGAGCGCCCGATTTCATTCTAGACCGCTGCCAAACGGTGCTCTTTAGACAGAAAAAGGAGCCTCTTACCCCTGATATGAGACAAGAAATTCTTGCTGCCCAGCATGATTTCGCTTTGCTGGCGCTTAGAGTTTTAGCCATGGCATATAAAGAGATAGAGCCCAATCAGAAAATCGATGAGTCCATGGAGGAACATCTTACTTTTGTCGGGCTGGCAGCCATGATGGACCCTCCCAGGGCTGAAGTAAAACAGGCGATTCAAACCTGTATGAAAGCAGGCATTCTTCCCGTGATGATCACAGGAGACCATAAAGAGACGGCAGAGGCGGTTGCACAAGAATTGGGATTAATGGTTGAGGGAGCTCTTGCGCTGAGCGGGATGGAACTTGAGTCAATGAGCGATGAGGAACTTAAAAAAAAACTCCGAAAGATTCGCATCTATGCGCGTGCCTCAGCAGAAGATAAGTTGCGTATTGTACGGATGTGGAGAAGTTTAGGGGAAGTTGTCGCCGTGACGGGAGATGGGGTAAATGACGCGCCTGCCATTAAAGCGGCAGACATTGGCATCGCGATGGGGGTTAAAGGTACCGATGTGACCAAAGAAGCTGCAGATATGATCATCACCGACGACAATTTTGCTTCCATTGTCAATGCAGTAGAAGAGGGAAGGGGTATTTATGACAATATTATTAAATTTGTGAATTATCTTCTTTCTTCAAATATTGCAGAGCTTATGGTTATTTTTATAGGCATGGCCATAGGATTTAAAGATACCGCGGGGAAACCTTTCATCTCTTTGTCTGCCGTTCAACTGCTCTTCTTAAACCTGGTGACAGACGGCTTTCCGGCCATTGCCCTGGGCATGGACCCTGTAGATCCCCAAGCGATGGAAAGGCCGCCCAGAAAGTCAAGGCGGCCCATTTTGTCGATGAGATTTTCTCTTCAGCTCGCGCTCATCAGCAGCCTCCTTGCTGCCGGTGCGCTTGCAGCCTGCCATGTTGGATTGCGCACCAGCGCGCTCCTTGCACAAACTATGGCTTTGACAACGCTTGTCGTCTTAGAACTTGTACGCGTTCAAATGGTGCGCTCTCAATATCATATTGGTTTTTTCTCCAATCGATGGATCCTGGGAGCTTTGCTCAGTTCGTTCCTTGTTCAGCTGATGGTCGTCTATCTTCCCCCCTTACAGAAGATCTTTGGAACGGTTGCGCTGGGTTTAAAAGAATGGGGGATTATTGCTTTTATAGCTTTGGGAGTGGGTATGGGCGCTTATGTGATAAATCGAATATTTAAACACAAATGAACTCAAAAGTTGGTCGAGATATACCGAAATCTAGCTTTTTCAGGTATTTTGGGTATCTATGTTTTCATTTGATTCTTCTCTATATGTCCCGGCTTTTTTCCGAGGAAGATCCGTTGACTCAGCCCGGCTTGAAATTAGAGACGCTAGTCCAGGAGGTTTTAAAGCGTAATCCTGATTTAAAGGCCGCGCGCGAGCGCATCCGGGCAGCTGCTGAAGTGGTTCCGCGGGTTCAAGTGATCGATGACCCGGCATTCAAGTTTATGAGCGATTTCAACAACTTTAAGGCCAACAGTCAATTTATGCCCATGCTCCAATACCAAATTTCTCAGACCTTTCCTTTCCCGGGAAAGCTTGGGTTGAGAGGCAAGGTCGCAGCTGAAATCCTTAAACAGTTTCAAAGCGAAGAAAGCATCACGATAAAAGACCTGGTGTTGCAGGCTAAAAAACTCTATTTTCAGCTCTATTTTAATCAGTCGTCATGGTGGATCAATAAAAACAATCGCGACCTTTCTAAGGGAATTATCGAAGACAGCCTTGCTTTATATCGGTCAGGTATCAAGGGGTATGAAGAAGTCATTAAGGCGCAGGTGGAATTACAGAGATTGGATGAAGAATTGCTGGGGATTGAATCGGAACGTATTTTTATCGTTTCTATGCTCAATGCGATCCTCAATCGCTCTCAAAGAGCTGAGCTTGGCCAGGCTGAAGAAGTTGTCACTTCTTCTTACGAGCTGATATACGGGAAATTAGAGTTAATTGCCCTGCAGGCGCGGCCGGAATTAACGGAGCTGCAAGCAAAAGTGAAGGAGCAGGAAATGATGGCCAGGCTTGCCAAAAGAGAATACTATCCCGATATCACCCTGTCCACCTCTTATGAGCAAATGAGGAAGAATCTTCATGATAATGCATGGGAGGCCAGTATCAGCTTTACCATTCCTCTTTGGATTGAAAAAAGGCAAAAGAGGCAGGTGCGCGAAGCGAAAGCAAAAGCGCTTGCAAACAGGAATGCCCTTCAGGGAATGGAGTCGACGATTCGCGGGCAGATTCAAGATCTTTTAGGAAAGCTTAAGGCAAATGAGGAGAAACTTCTTTTATATAAAACAGGTCTGATTCCCAAAATTATTGAAGCTCTGAAAACTTCTGAAATTAGTTACAGAACGGGAAAAGGCGATTTTTTGATTCTTCTCGATACGCGCCGGCAATATCAAGAGATCGAATTGGGTTATGAGCGAAATAAAGCGGAAAGAGAGATTTTGCTTGCAGAATTAGAACGTGCGGTGGGAGTCCCCCTGGAGGAAATTCTATGATCTTTATAGCCATCTTTATTTTAAGTGCGGTTTTTCATTCGATGGATGGGGAGTCGAAAGAGAAAAAGCATGTTGCGGGCTATGCAGAAGTGGACATTGACCCGGAAAGGATCCAGCTTTTTGGGATTACAGCAGAAAAAGTGGCTGTCCGGGATTTAACTAAAATCATTCGCACGGTGGGGCTCGTGGAAGTCGATGAAAGAAACATTTCTCACGTTCAGACGAAATTTAAAGGATGGATAGAAGAGCTATTTGTGAACTTTACGCAGATTCCCGTGACGCTTGGCCAACCTCTTTTTGCCGTTTACAGCCCTGAATTATTAACTGCTCAGGAAGAGTATTTATTGGCTCTTAGGGATGTAGAACATCCTGTAGAGGGAAGATTTAAAGAGGAATTTGAAAAGTCCAATCAAGAGCTTTTGGACTCTGCCAGAAGACGTCTCGAGTTATGGGACGTTCCGGTGCAAGAGATACAAAGATTGCAAAAGACGCGCGTTGCCTTTAAAACGCTTAGAATTGATTCTCCCGTCGAAGGGATTGTCTTAAGCAAAAATGCCTTTATCGGCATGAACGTAGAGCCCGGAATGAATATCTTCACGATTGCAGATCTTTCCCACGTTTGGATCATGGCAGATATTTATGAACAAGACATCTCCTTTCTGAAAATCGGCCAGAAAGCCTCTCTCTCTCTGCCTTCTTTTCCGGGAACATCTCTTGATGGGAGCGTCTCTTTTGTGAACTATGTTGTGGATGCCAGTACGCGCACCATGAAAGTGCGTTTTGATTTTGATAATCCCGACTATCAATTAAAGCCCGGAATGTATGCGACCGTTCAAACGGAAGTCAAGATGGGTAAGGCATTGGCCATTCCCGAAACGGCGGTCATAGATACCGGAGAGAGAAAAATTGTCTTCATCGTGATTGGCAAGGGACGGTTTGAGCCCAGAGAAGTGCAGCTGGGCTTTAAGGCAGGCTCTTATTATCAAGTCATCGGCGGACTTGATCCCGATGAAGAGGTGTTGACCAGCTCCCAATTCCTAATTGATTCTGAAAGTCGTCTAAAAGGAGGCGGAATGCACAAATGATTGGTAAAATCATCGAATGGTGCGGGAAAAATGCTCTGATCGTTTTTATCGTAACAGCCCTTGTTCTCATTTGGTCCTTGTGGTCGATTCGAAAAACCCCTGTCGATGCCTTGCCGGATCTCTCCGATGTCCAAGTGATTATATTTACCGAATGGATGGGGCGCAGTCCAAATCTAATCGAAGATCAGATTACCTATCCCATCGTGACAACTTTTCTCGGAGCCCCCAAGGTAAAGTTGGTGAGAGGCTTTACCATGTTTGGGATGTGCTTTGTCTCCGTCATTTTTCAAGATGGAACAGATCTTTATTGGGCCAGAAGCCGCGCCCTTGAATATTTATCGAAAATACAAGGCCAGCTCCCCGAAGGGGTAACTCCGGTCATTGGACCTGATGCAACAGGAGTAGGCTGGGTTTTTGAATATGCTCTCATCGATGAGTCGGGAAAATACTCTCTTCAGGAGATGCGTTCTTTTCAAGATTGGTATTTGCGCTATTGGCTGACCTCCGTTCCCGGAGTGGCGGAAGTGGCAGGCGTGGGAGGGTATCAAAAAGAATATCAAGTGGAAATTGATCCTACGAAACTCCAGGCTTTTGATCTTTCTATTCTGGATATTAAACAAGCCATCGCCCTGTCCAATGAGGATGTGGGGGGCAGGGTGATTGAACTTGCAGAACACGAGTATGCAGTACGGGGACGGGGATATATCACGAATAAAGAGATGATCGAACAAATCGTCATAGGAACGGATCATCAAGGCACCCCTATTTTAATTAAAGACGTGGGACGCGTTCAGATAGGCGGCAATATTCGTCGAGGACTGGCCGAGCTGAATGGAGAAGGCGAAGTTGTCGGGGGGATTGTTGTCATGCGATTTGGTGAAGATACCGCGAAAGTCATCGATCGGGTGAAAGAAAAACTCAAAGAAATGCAGCCTTCTTTCCCTCCCGGAATAAAGGTAGTCACGACATACGACCGTTCAGAACTCATACGACACTCGGTGGAGACGTTAACGGAAGCGTTGATCGAAGAAATCATCATTGTTTCGCTGATTATTTTAGTCTTTCTGTTCCATTTTCGTTCAACGCTTGTCTCCATGATCACTTTGCCGATTGCTGTGATGATCTCTTTTATCCCCATGTATTACATGGGAATCAATGCAAATATCATGTCGCTTGCAGGGATCATTATTGCCATTGGGGACATCGTCGATTCGGCAATCATTATGACGGAAAATGCACATAAAAAATTGGAACAGGAAGGGAAGAGGCGCCCGCGCGTCGAATTGATTATTGAAGCGGCTAAAGAGATCGGGCCGAGTATTTTTGCATCGCTCTTTGTGATTGTTATCGGGTTTCTTCCTGTCTTTGTTCTTCAAGAACAAGAGGGGCGTCTTTTTTCGCCATTAGCATATACGAAAACATTTTCCGTCGTATTCGGCGCTCTTCTTGGCATTACTTTAGTCCCTGCGCTGATGACAACGTGTATTCGAGGTAAAATAAAGCCGGAAATGAAAAATCCTGCAACTCGGCTTTGCATTAATGTTTATAAGCCTATTTTAAGATTTTGTATTCGCTTCCGATATTTTGTGGCAGGGGGATGTTTGCTCCTCATCCTTAGCGCCATTCCGGTCTATTATGAATTAGGTTCTGAGTTCATGCCTCCTTTGGATGAAGAGACGCTCCTCTTTATGCCGATCACAACCCCTGGAATCTCTATTGAAGCGGTTAAACAGTTAGTTCAGACCCAAGACAAAATTTTTCGTTCTTTCCCGGAGGTTCAAACCGTATTTGGCAAAGCGGGCCGTGCCGAAACACCCACGGATCCCGCTCCGCTTTCCATGATAGAAACGGTCATTATTTTAAAGCCGAAGTCTGAATGGCGCAAAGGGATGACGAAGGATAAGTTAGTTGAAGAAATGGACCGGGCTCTTCAATTTGCCGGCGTTCAAAACGCTTTCACGATGCCGATTAAAGCTCGTATCGATATGTTAACGACGGGGATTCGCACTCCGATAGGAATAAAAATTTTCGGGCACGACCTTAAAGAAATTGCATTTCTTGGTGAAGAGCTGGAAAAGATTCTTAAGTCCGTGTTTGGGACGCGAAGCGTTTATTCTGAGAGAGTCATGGGAGGTTTTTTTATTGATTTTACTCCGGATCGCGAAGCTCTTGCCCGATACGGACTGACAATCAGGGATGTGAATGCCGTTGTGGAATCGGCAATTGGGGGCATTGATGTCAATACAACCACCATTGAGGGGCGCGAGAGATATAAGATCAACGTGCGCTATCCTCGAGAGTTGCGAAGCGATATCGACAAGCTGAAAGGAGTTCTTATTCCCATTATGCAAGCGAAAGGGGCGATCGGCAGGGTAGAGCATGTTCCTCTGGGCCAGCTGGGTAAAATTGAAGCGGTGATGGGATCTCCGATGATCTTTGATGAGATGGGGTCTTTGAGCGGGTGGGTCTATGTGGATATAGAAGGACGAGATATCGGAAGCTATGTAAAGGATGCGAAAAAAGCCGTTGCACAAAATTTAAAACTTCCTACGGGATACTATCTCAAGTGGACGGGTCAATATGAATATTTGGAGAGAATTCAAGCGTTGATGAAAGTTGTTGTTCCTCTTACACTCTTCATCATCGCCATCATTCTTTATCTGAATTTTAGAGGAATTGCTCAAACTCTGATTGTGATGTTATCGGTTCCTTTTGCAGCAATCGGCGCCATTTGGCTCATGTTTTCCGTGAGTTATCATACCTCTGTTGCCGTCTGGGTAGGTATGATCGCCCTGCTTGGTACTGCGGCTGAAACGACTGCAATTATGGTCGTTTATCTCGATGAGGGATTTAAAAAGTGGACGCAAGAAGGGCGTATGCGCTCTCAAGCAGATCTATTAACCATGACAGTTGAGCATGGAGCTTCCAGGGTCAGGCCGTTGCTCATGGCTGTCGCCCTTAATATTTTCGGATTGCTTCCTATCATATGGAGCAGCGGGGTTGGATCCGACGTTGCCAGGCGGATTGCGGCCCCTTTATGGGGAGGCTTGATTTCTTTAACGCTTCTCACGCTGCTCGTGGTCCCGGCCGTTTATGTGATTTGGAGAAGCATTCAAGCACGAAGTCTGTTTAAGGTATAAATGGAGACGATCCGCTACGTCGACAGAGCGAGCCAAGAAGAAAAGGAGGAGAGGGTCTATGGAGGCTTTTTCATTCGCCTGCTCTATGGGAAGAGGCCGTTTCTTCGCTTTTTACTTCCCTTGATTGCGAAAACACCCCTCTTTTCTCAGCTGTACGCCCTTTTACAAAAGAGCTCTTTCAGCAGGTTCAAAGTGCAGCGGTTTATCCGTAACTATCATGTCGATGCGTCCGAGTTTGAAAAGTCTCCAAAAGAATTTACGTCGTTTAATGACTTCTTTACGCGCCGCCTAAAGCCGGGATGCAGGCCGCTGGCAGGCGGGCGCGAGGTGGCTGTTTTACCCGCCGATGCGCGCTACCTCGTCTATCCCCGGCTTGAAGAGGCGGACGGTCTTGTCGTCAAAGGCAAGCGTTTTTCTTTGGAGGAGCTGTTGCAAAACAAAGAGTGGCTCAACCGATACCGGGACGGCTCTTTGGTGCTCGCCCGCCTCTCTCCTGTTGATTACCACCGTTTTCACTTTCCCGTAGACGGCATTCCGGGCGATGCCCGCCTCATTAACGGGACGCTCTATTCGGTCAACCCCCTGGCGCTGAAAAGAAATAGCGCCATTTTAGCTCAAAACAAACGGATGATCACCGAAATCAAGAGCGGGCTTTTCGGAACGCTTCTCTTCATCGAGGTGGGCGCGACGTACGTTGGAACCATCGTTCAAACCTATCGCCCCCGCCTTCCTTGCGCCAAAGGAGAAGAGAAGGGCTACTTCTCTTTCGGAGGCTCCTCTCTTCTTTTGCTCTTTGAGAGGGGAGCGATCCGCTTGGATTCCGATCTTCTAAAGGCCTCCAAAAGCCGCCGGGAAGTGCGCGCCCTGATGGGGCAGTCGTTAGGGAGTTGCTCGTAATAGGCGAGTTTAGCTCTTGGGGAAGGGGGCGTCGTTTTTTTTTGTCCAAAGACTTTAACTCTAAGCGGCTTAGAGCGATTTCCTTGTGAAGCTTCGGGTTTCTTCTTATTAATAAAGTTTTAAGTTGAATTTATAATTATAATTTGAGAGAATATTAATAATTAGAACTAACTTAAGAGAGATATGATTCCATTAAATAATAATACTAAAGCTGTTGATAATGAGGCTTCTCTGTTGGAGGGGTTGCAGAAACGGGTCGGAGAGGCTAAAAAGATCCTCGAACACAGAGATGCAAGCGCAACCCTTTCGAAGGTCGATGATCTCTTAACACTTGCCGGCGGTGGAGAAGCCGAGGTCATTAAACATATTAAACATAGCTGGAATAAGGTTGAGGCTCCCCCTATTGGCAAAGCGCATTACCATCTTGCTTTTCTTTATTGGGCGGTGATTGCCGCAGCCGGACGTTTCATTCAAGACAGCTCTTGCGGCAGTCAAGACAGCTCTTGCGGCAGTAACGAAGAAGGTCTCATGTTAGGCAAAGAAGCCGAGAAGATTCAAGAACAGTTGGACGCCTGGGAAACTCCGCTTTACATGGATCCTGGTTTCAGAAAGGATCAAGAGATGTGCTTCAGAAAGGATCAAGAGAGATGCGAAAAGCTTTATTCTTTGTTTGTTCAAGTAAAAGAAAAGGCAAGGGAGGCTCAGGTGACCGCCATCGCTCACTTCGTTACGATGCCCAAACCTATGGTGGATCCTCGAGCTGCGATGCCCAAACCTATGGTAGATCCTCGAGCTGCGATACCCAAACCTATGGTAGATCCTCGAGCCAAGCAGTATGTGCCTTGGGCTAATCTGAATGAAGGGAAAGAGTATCTGAATCCTTGCTACGATTTTAAGGGGAAACAGCCGGCAATGCCCCATGGGTTGAGCGCCTGCGGCGAGAAGGAAAAGAGTAGCTGGAAGGCTCGGAAGATAGATCCCAAAAGTGCGGATGAGAAAATGTGTAAGAACGCAAAAAAAGCTTTTGATGAGCACTTATCGCAAGCTTCAAAGGATCGGTTTTATTATGCACAGGGCGCCATGGCAAGAGAGGGCGGAGAGTTAGGCAAGCCTCTTATCTGCGCCTATGCGTCGCACGGAGCGCAGGGCGAAAGAAGCGAGATGGAAGACGCCCACTGCATTGCGGAAAATAAACGCTATCTTGTTGCGGGAGTCTTTGACGGCCATGGAGGAAAGAAGGTCTCGAACTATGTAAGCAAGCAAGTTCAAAAATACTTTTTGGGCAAGGTTGATAAGATGCAAGGCAATGTGCATCAAGCTTTTGAGGAGATCATCTGGGAGATGCAGCAAATAATTCTTGAAGGAAAGGTAAAAGACGGGACTACCCTCGTTGTCTCGCTTATCGATAAAGAAAAAGGCATCATCTATACGGCCACTCTAGGAGATAGCGAAGGCATGATTTGGCGCGGCAGCGATACAAATAAAAAAGCCATCCCTCTCTCCTGTGTGCGCAATTGGGATTCTAAAAAAGACCGGGACAGAGTGCTTGAGTTGTTAAAGAGCCATCCTGATCAGGGTGAACTCCAGCAGGAAAATGGAAGTAAAACAAGACTGGTGGCTCGAAATGGAAGCATCAATCTTTCCCGCTCTTTGGGAGATAAATCTTTAAAGCGTTTCCTTAGCCCTAAACCCAAAATTACCCGGCAATTCCTTAATCCGGGAGATACTGTCATTTTAGCATGCGACGGTTTGATGGATTATGTGCCGGTGAGAAAGCTTGCAGAAAAGATGACCGGGGACATCGGGAAGCTGCCGGAAAAGCTCGTTCATATCGCGCTTAATGATGACTTTCGGTCCAAAGATAATGTCACGGTGCTGGCTATCCAAGTGAGCTGAGATCTTTTATCGTAACGAGTGGACGGCGGCCTCAAAGATCCTAAAGAGCAGGTCTTCATTGATCTTTTTGTGCCCAAGCAGTCGTTTGAATACGCGTTGGATGGTTGCGTCTAGATGGGAGGCGTTGCCCCCTAGAGTGCGGGAGGCGATCCATTGGGTGCCCCGGGGGACGGAACGCGTTATGAGCTCGTACGCGATTTTTGCTGCCCGATCTCTCTCTCTTTTTGATTTATCTAAAATCTCTTGTGGGGAATGGCCCGCCTGTTTTGCTCTTTGCTGAGAGAGAATGTGCTCAATTTTCTCCCCTATCTTTTGTAATGCTCCAAGACGCTCATTCGGGGCAGCGCTCTGTTGGCTTGAAGAGGAAAGGTCGGCTTCCAAGAGCGCTTTTTCTTTTTGAAGAGTTTCCATGCTTTCTTGAAACAGGAGGCTCAATTCCTCCTTAGGGAAGAGAGAGTGTAAGAGGTAAGCGGCGTCTTGAACAAGAGTCGGAAGATCGGAGCGGTAGCGTCGGACGCTTGCAAGGGAGATCTTTTGGACGAGGGATTTAAGCCAAGGGTAGACCCAGTAGTGTGTCTTTTCCCCAAATTCTCCTAAGCGAAAGGCGGCGTTTTCGATAAGATCGCTGTAGAGAGAGGGCGAAGCGGAAGGTTCATCTTCTTTTACTTCATTGTTGAAAAAATCTTGTTTTAGCAAGGCGATGCACCGCTCTTTCGTGAGATTCTCTCCGGCTTCTTGGAGATGCCGGAGGAAGAGAGAGAGCTCTTTTTTGAGCGCCTGCCGGACAGCGCTTTCCTCGATCTCCCGTCCCCACCTCAGACGCTTTTTGTCAGAGGAGGCAAGCTCTTGTTTCGCCTTTTCCACAATCCACTCTTCAAGGGCTTGAACGAGTTCCTCGGGGGTTTTCTTTAAGTCAAACTCTTTGTTCAGGTCGATGCCGTATGCCAGCGTCTTTAGAAGAAGAGGGAGCAAGAGGGAGTTGATCTGCGGCAACAGAGAGGTCGCCATCAGATCGTCTAGTCTCTTCGGGTCTGAAAAGTTTTGAAAGAGAGCGCCTAATCCCTGGATAAAGAGGTTTTTGACAAAGGGGCGGATTCTCTGAACCGTTAAGAATGTCATGAGGATCTCGAGGATCTTTCTGGCGGCAGGAGATCGGAGGGCCGTTTCGAAAAGGTTCTGCGTCTCATCATTCCAATAGCCCTGCAGGATGGAGCGGGGAAGATCTCGGATCGCACGCTCTGTCAGATCCTTGTGCTCTTGAGGTAAACGAAGCTTCCCGATGAGTTTAGTAAATCCATCGCCCTTATTGAGCTCTTCTTCGGGAAGCCAGAGTGCGAGCAGCTCTTCGGCAAGCGCGTTCAAGCGAGCGGAGTAGCTCTCTTCTAAAGGATGTTCGTGAAGATAGATGCTTTCCACCAGTTCATTTTTAGAAGAGCGGACCCACTCTTCGGGAGTCATCTCTTCTTCATTGAAGCCGTTTGCAGCTTCGGCCGGTTCTTGCGGAAACGCAACCTCTCCCGTCCCGCATGCGTCTTTGAAGTCTAAGGAGAGTGTTCTTTCGGCAGCAGATCCTTCTTTTTCTAAAAGGAGGGCCGTCTGCGGATCGCTTAAGAATGCATAGAGCCGCAGTTGTGTCATCCAGGAGAGCGGAGAGAGCGCGCGCACCTTTTGTTGCCAAAAAACATTTGTGCGGATGTCCAAAGAAAAGCTCCGAGAGAGGGTTGCCAGGGATTCGGTGATGCATTCCAGAAGGTGCTCTTCGGCCTCGCCTTTTAAAGAAGATGAAAGGAAGGTCGAAAGCCCCTCTTCGAGCTGCAGATAGTTCTCGACGCTTTTCTGATCTTTAAGTGTTGGGATATAAGCCTCTATTCCTGCAACAATTCTATTGGTAAGCTCTTTTTTTAGCTCCGGCAAGAGGTTTGACTCTTCTTGTTGGCGGGTGTCTAAAGCGTCCATACAGCTCTTAAGCTCTTTTTCCTCAAGATCGGATAGTGAGGCGTTAGAGAAGGCGGCGGCATCTTTAGCTTTGCTTAAGATGTTAAGAAGAGAGGCCCCGGGCGGGGACAGTGGTGCGTGCGCATTCGAGAGGTGATTGCGCTTGCAAAAGGTGTTATAGAGCGCCAGCTGAGTCATAAAAGGGAGCGGTTGAAGAGAGGAAGCTTCTTGTTCGAATGTTGAGAGCCGGTCGGACCGATCTAGGGCCTTTTCTAACTCAAGCAACCAGTTTTCGATGGCTGCATGAAGGGAATGGGTGTTTTCCAGACTCTCTTTAAGAGGGGAGGCTTGGAAGGCCAAGAGGCCCTGTTTGAGCCGCTTGAGTTCGGCGATAGATTTCTGGGGCTCTGCAGGTTTAAGTTCGCTTTCAATCTCTGAGAGGATCCGTGTCGAGAGCTCGCTTTTAAGCTGGTTTAGATAATTCTTTTTGCTTTGAGGCGCATTTCCCAACTTCTTCACACAGACGTCTAGTTCATTAAACAGGGATTGAGCCCTTTTTCTTGACTCCGCGAGCTCTTTGGCCTGTTCATTGACAAGCCGGATTACTTGATCGTAGAGGTTCGAAAAGTGCAGGCCGGGATTTTCAAGCACTTCCCTAAGCCGCTCAAAGCAGGAGTTGGCAAGAATGAGAGAGTTGTCTTGGAGAGAGTCGCGCAGGATTTGAGGCAGGCGGCAGTTTAGGTGTTCGTTGAAATCGGATAAAAAGGTGGCCGTTGGGGTGGCGACAAACTGTTTGATGACATCGTTTACAATCTCTTTTCTCAAGGGCTCGTCGATCTCATTCCAGAAGCTGCGCGACGTCTCTACCCCGGGGTTTGCAATGAAATTAAAAAATTTCTCCGTTGCATTCCGATAGGCATTCTGTTCTCTGAGAGTAGGAGCGGGAAGTTTGGTTTGGTGCTTCTGGATCAGGGCCGATTGTGAGCCATTCTGTTTAATTAAAGAGACGAGGCTTTGCAACTTCTTAGGAAGTGCAGTCCCTTGTAAGATCTTCAAAGAAGTCAACTCTCTTACGAGTTGACTGAAGGAGCTGAAATTGGGATCGATCTGTTCGATGACGGAGGTAACCCAGCTGGAAAATTGGACGGAGAGCTGCTGGACCTCCTGCGCCTTACCCGAAAAGGTCTCCTCATAGAGGATAGTGGCAGTGTTCTTCGCCGTCTGTTGTAAAAACAATTTTAGTTCTTCCAGATGAGGATCAAGAGGCGGCTCTTTTACGCTCGGCTCATTTGTTGGCCGGGAGGAAGGGGCGATCGGAGGGTCTTCGTTCTGAGGCGGCGCTTCAGGGGGAATCTCCCCTTCTTCTTCTTCTTTGGGAGTTAGCAGGGACCAGAGATAGTTGGAGAGGGAAGGAGAGTGTTGTGCGGGAGCGGAAAATAAAGAAAAGACCGCATGAGCCAGACGGGAGATCTTGTAGACTAGCCACTTTATGGGGTTGGAGAAAAAGGAGATCTCCTCGGGAATGGAAATTTTAATTGAATGAATGGGTTTTGTCATATAATAAGTAAATTATATGGAAGTGAGATGAAATATAAAAGTAATAAAATTTCTATTATTTTTTAAATTTTAATTCTCTGCAGATAGGACAGGCAAAGAGGCGGTGCCCTCGGGCCGGACAGTAGGCGCGGGCATAGAGGATGAGCTGCAGATGGAGGGTCTTCCAGCTCTTTTTGGGAAAGATTCTTTTTAACGCGCGTTCGGTTTGGCTAATCTTGTTTCCCGAAGAGAGACCCCAGCGCTTGGAGAGGCGGTGGATGTGTCTGTCGACGGGAAAGGCTGCCTTTGAAAAGGCTTGTGTGAGGACAACCGAGGCGGTCTTGTGCCCGACTCCGGGAAGCGCTTCGAGAGCTTTCAGGGTGGCGGGGACTTGTCCTTTGTAGCGGGTAGCGAGGATTGCGGAGAGCGCTTGGATGCGGCGCGCCTTTGTGCGAAACAGGCCGAGCGGACGGATGCACTCCTCAATCTCTTTCACGGAGAGGCGGCTCATCTCTTGGGGGCTGGAAGCTTTGGCAAAGAGCTTGGGAGTCACCCGGTTGACGCGTGCGTCGCTGCATTGAGCAGATAAGAGGACGGCGATGAGAAGAGTGAAGGGGTCTTGATGTTTTAAGGGAATAGTCGCTTTGGGAAAGAGCGTATTTAAGATGAGTTGAATGCGCTGCGCCTTTTCTCGTTTGTTCATCTCCCCCTCGTCTTAAAAAAGCGGCCCATAAGGGCCGCTTATTTTCAAAAGACGGGTTGGGCCGAGTTCGAAACTCGGCCCAAAACCGCAAAAATTCTCGGGCCTTAAGGCCCGCGTTCATTTCCCGATGCAAAATTTTGAGAAGACAGCCGTCAAGAGCTCTTCTCCAATGTCGATTCCGATGATACTTCCCAAAGAAGTTAAAGCAAAGCGAAGATCGGATGCGAGAAATTCGGGAGAGAGTTGCTCATTTAGTCCGCAGATGAGGGCGTTTACTCCATCGATGGCGTGCGAGAGGGCCGTTTGGTGGCGGAGATTTGAAAGCACCACTTCTTCTTTGGAGGCAAGCCCTTTTTTTAACACCTTGGCTACGATGGCGCTTTTCAGGGCCGTTAATCCCTCTTCCGTCTTCGCGGAAAGAGAGAGGCTCTCCTCCCGCAAGGCGGGCAGCGGCGAGGGGTGGGGAAGATCGATCTTATTCCAGATGAGCAGGCTCTTTTCTTTCGGCGTTTCCTGAAGAAGCGCTCTCTCTTCGCTTGTAGGAAGGCGCGAGGCGTCTAAGACAAAGAGGATCAAATCGGCGCGCTCCATCGCAAGCAAGGAGCGGCGGATCCCCTCTTTTTCAATGGTCTCGGAAGAGAAGCGGATCCCTGCCGTGTCGATGAGGCGAAAGTGCAGCTCTTCTAAGCGCATCTCCTCTTCTAAAAGATCGCGCGTCGTTCCCGGAATCTCCGTGACGATGGCTCTCTCTTTGCAAAGAAGCGCATTCATGAGAGAAGATTTTCCCACGTTCGGCGCTCCGGTAAGGCAAAGAGTCACTCCGGTATGGAGGAGCTTTCCATGAGAAAAGCTCTCGTGAAGCCTCTCCATCTCGTTGAGAAGATGGGAGAGGGCGCTCTTGAGCTTCTCTGTTTCAGGCTCTTCTAACCCCTCTTCGGGGAAGTCTACCCACGCCTCAAGAAACGCTCCGGCGTCTATTAGCCCTTTTTGAAAGGAGGAGATCTTGAGAGAGAGAGAGCCCTCCAGCTGCTCTTTTGCCGCAGATAAGGCGCGCTCGTTTTTTGCTCCGATAAGAGCCTGGATCGCTTCCGCCTGGGCCAGGTCGATTTTTTTGTTTTTGAAGGCCTTGAAGGAAAACTCGCCGGGCAGGGCAGCTCGCGCCCCTGCGTGCAAGACGGCTTGAAGCACCTTTTTCGTGATCAGACTCCCTCCGTGGCATTGGATCTCTACCGTGTCTTCTCCCGTAAAGGAGCGAGGAGCGCGCATCACGGCAAGAAGAACGGTGTCGATGACGCGCCTGTGTTCATCTAAGATCTTTCCGTAGGTCAGCGTGTGGGAAGCAAGAGAGGCGATAGGTTTTGAAAAGATCCGCTCCGCCACAAGGAGAGCTCTTTTTCCGGACATGCGGACGATCGCCACTCCCCCCTCTCCTGCAGGCGTGGCAATGGCCGCAATCGTTTCTCCCTCGTGATGGTAGAGGCCGAAGGATGGGACGAAAGAGGCCGTTTTGGGCATAGGTAAAGAATACCTTATTTGAAAAGTTCCAGGCAGCTTCTTTTAGAGCTGAGGGATGCATCTTCTTCTCCTTCGTCTTTTCTTTTTAAAGAGCAGCGGTGCGCTGCAATAAAAAAACGAACGACTGCTTCGATGAGAAACTCTTGTGGGGGATAGAGCTTGAGAAGTTCTTCTAAAAAGTCGATCCCTTCTACGCCCTCTTCGACTCTCTTGAATATGGCCTCCGCCAACGCGCTTTTCTCTTGCGCAGCCAATTGAAAAGAGCATTTTGCCTCAGCGAGATTGCGCTCTTTGCCCCAGCCTAAAAAACATGTCAGGGCATGATAAAGCAGCGTGGGGAGATGGCGCTCTTTTTGAGAAGAAGGACCGTTGCTTGAACTGCCGTACTTTTCTTCTCTGTCTGCCGCTAGATATTTTGTCAGGATCTCGAGAGAGGGAAAAGACTTTTTTTCAAAGAGTATCCTTGCGTAGTGAAGCGATTCTTGAAGGTTTTTTTTCACGCCCTCTTTTCCTTCCAAAAGTAAAATCGCCAGAGTGTGTTGGGAGCGCAAATCATTGCCCTCGGCAGAAAGCTTCATGTAGCGCAAGCCTTCCTCCGGGTTCTTTTTTTCTCCGTTCTCTCCACGCAAGAGACAGGACGCAAGAAGAAATTGTGCGGCAGGAAAGCTTTTTTCCGCGGCGCACTTCAGATAGCGCATCCCTTCCGAGACGTTCCGGTCGACGTCCTTTGATCCCTTAAGAAATAGGTTGGCCAAACGCATTTGCGCATGCTCACAGGACTCGGCGGCTTTCTTGAGCAAGTTAAGGCCTTCTTCGACATTCTTTTCTACTCCCCTTCCGTGAAACAGGAGTTCGGAAAAGAAGATGGGTGTAGGATGTATATCCTCTTCTGCGGGTTTTTTCAAATAGTAGGCGGCCCAGGCGTCATTTTGTTCAACGCCCGCTCCATGAAAGAAACAGATTCCCAAACAAGCGCTTGCGATCAGATGCCCCTTTGAAGCCAGGTACGTCAAATAGTGAATGGCTTGGGGGAGATCCCGGGGAATGATATCGCCATCAAAGAGACGTCCGGCAATATATAATAGAGAGGGATCATCGCCATTTTCTGCTTTGTAAAGGGAGAAGACAAAAGTATTGATCCGGAGATTGGAAGAGTCTCCTAAAAAGACAAACCGATTCTCTTTGTAGAGAAAATAGGAAAGAGAATCGATCTTTCTGTGTGTGAGAGGATTGGTGTTGGAGTGATGATGCAGCCAGTTAAAGAGATGGGAAGCAGAATAGTGGTAGATGCGGCTATCGCCCAAGTCTTTGAGAAGGGCATGGACATAAGGAAGAGGAGGAGAGTTTGAAGGGATGTAGGCGTGGGTCAGGGAGTAAAATGAGCGCTGAGTGATGGGATCTACATCTTCTAAGGAAAGCGGATGCGTCTCTGTTCCGTTTGCAAGAGGAATTGTAAGATGATGCAATAAAGTCATAATAATTTCAAAAAATTGCATTTATGATAAATAAAGAGCTATTTAAAGGCAAGGGAGTATTCGGGAGTATTCGAAAGAAGTCTATTTGAATTTGGCTCGTTCGCTACAGGAGGCGCCATTTTTCCCGGTATAGAGCGGTGAAAAGTTAGAGAGCGCGCAGGGTCGCAGTGATCAGATCGGCGAGATTAGGCTTTTGCTGGTTTGCCTCCAGCGCTCTTTGCACGGCTTTTTGTGCATGGGGGGCGGGATAGCCCAGATGGATGAGGGCGCTGACGGCATCCGCGGCAAGGGTGTCCTGTGGGCCGCTGCCGCTGACTAAGGGAAGATCCAGAGGGGATCGTTTGAGCTTATCTTTCATCTCAATGAGCAGTCTTTCCGCCGTCTTCTTGCCAATGCCGGGCACTTTGCAAAGAGCGGAAAGATCGCCCTGTGCAATGGAGAGTTCAAAGAGATCCCTCTCCATATGGCCAATGAGGGCAAGAGCCGTTTTGGGGCCTATCCCTGAGACGGAATCCAGGAGCTCAAAGAGATCGCGGTCGCCTCTTTTCCAAAAGCCGTAGAGCTTTTGAGAGTCTTCTCGAACCATCAGGGAGGTGTAAAGAAAGGCCTCTTCCCCCTGTTTGGGAAGTTTTGAGAAGGTGCTAAAAGGGATGCATACCGCATACCCGATCCCGCCCACCTCTATGACGGCCTTTTCCAGTGTGACGGAGACAAGCCTTCCCTTTAGATAATCGTACATAACGTTTACAAAGTCGAGTTTCAGGATAGCCGGAGCGGCCAATCTTGTCGTTAAAATTTAGCTTCTTCGGCAGCATGGAGTGTGGAGTTGATGCGCATGGCACAAAGCGAGGGCAAGAGCATCGGCGGCGTCTTGCGGCATCGGCGGGTGGGAGAGGTGAAGAAGATATTGAATCATCTTCTGCACCTGCTCTTTGCTGGCGCCTCCCTGGCCGACCACGGCTTTCTTGGCCTTTTTAGGAGCATATTCATGGATGGGGATCCCCCGCTGCGCTGCAGCGAGAAGCGCCATGGCCTTCGCCATGCCAAGCTTCATGGCGCTTTGAGCGTTCTTGTAGACGAATTGCATCTCGACGGCAAGGGCGTCCGGCCGGTAGCGGTCGAGGAGCTGCTCGAGCGCCTTAAAGAGAGCGAGGTAGCGTTGGGGCAGGGCGAGATTTGCCGGGGGCCTAATGCAGCCGAAATCCAGGGCGCGGTGGGTCATTCCGTCGGTTTCAATGAGGCCGTATCCCGTGATCGCGGTGCCGGGATCAACCCCTAAAATAATCAGTGGCATTCTTTAAGCTTATCTTGATAGGACATAATTGCGCTAATCGAAAGAGTGGTGTTGATCAAAGTTCACAAAATCAGGCATCCTTGCTATCTTGAGAGGAGATGATGAGATCATTAGACGATTATCCTCCAGGAAATATCCTTGTCAGAATGCCGAACTGGGTGGGCGATTTGGTGATGGCTACGCCTGTGCTGGAGGATTTGCGACGCGCCTTTCCTCACGCCGGCATCACCGCCATGTGCCGCTCTCCCTACGGGGATCTGTTGAAGGAGGATCCCCGGATCAATGAGCTCTTTTGTTTCAGCAAGGTGAACAGCTTCGGCCGGAGGGAAGGAACGCGCAACATCATCGAAAAGTTAAGAAAAGGACAGTATGACTTGGGTCTTTTGCTCACTCACTCCTTTTCGTCCGCGTGGTGGTTTTGGCAGGGAAAAGTCAAAAACCGCGTCGGTTATCTTGGAAATGGAAGAGGGATTTTGTTAACCAAGGCGGTTTCAGTTCCCGCAGAGCTGCATAGACAGCACCTTGTTGTCACTTACAAGATGCTGCTGCAAACACTGAACATCCCCCTTTCCGACACCGCTCCCCGGCTCTTTCTTTCTCCAAGGGAGGTGGAGGCGGCTCAAAGGCTTTTAGAGCAGCACGGCGTTTCAGAAAAGAGTCTTCTTGTCGGCATCAATTGCGGAGCAACGTACGGGTCGGCCAAGTGCTGGCTGCCCGAGAGGTTCCGCCAGGTCACAATGCGTCTTCTTCATGAAAAGGACCTCTTCGTCGTCTATTTCGGAGACAATGCCACCGCCTCTTTGGTCAAGGAGATTTGTCAAGGGCTTCCGCCGCGCGTGGTGAATCTTGCCGGCTTAACCTCTATGAGAGAGTTGGCGGCGCTGATCAGCTTGAGCGATGTCCTCTTGACGAATGACAGCGGCCCCATGCACATCGCAGACGCCCTAAGCACCCCCGTCGTCGCCCTCTTCGGATCCACCAGCGAAGTGGTGACGGGACCCTATCGCCAAGGGGTGGTCATTCACAAGCATGTCGAGTGCTCCCCCTGTTACCAAAGGCAATGTCCGATTGATTTCCGCTGCATGAAAAGAATTGAGGCGGAAGAGGTGGTTGAGGAGCTCTCTTCTGTTCTGGCGGCCAAAAAGAGAAGGGTTGAAACTTATGTTAAAGAGACTGTGGAAAAAGTTTGGTCCGAATCCCCTTGATCAAAAACTCAAACGGGCAGTCAAACAAGAGTGCCGCCGGATTTTGATCCCATGGAACAGGGGGCTGGGAGATATTGCCCTAGGACTGTACGCTCTTGTCTACCGGATTCGCAAGGCGATTCCGGACGCCCGCATTACCTTTGTTACGCGTCCCGACCTTGCAGAAGGCTTCAAACTTTTAGACAATGTGGAAACCATTATTGTCAAAGAGTGGGTGAGGGGACGAGCCGTTAGCCTGGAAGAAGCGGTCGACCTCTCCGCTTTTGATCTCATTTTGGAAGATCCCGATCCGAGCCGCTGGCTCCGCTCCCAGATCGGCAGCCTCGTTCCGAAACTGCTCTGGGCGCCCTCCTGGGATGAGGAGTGGAAGCGTTTCGGTCTGGAAGAGAGAGAGTACGTCGGCGTCCATGTCCAGACGGAGACACAATACCCCTATGAAAAGAACTGGCTTGTGAAAAAATGGACGCAGCTTTTTGAGCAGCTCACGGAGAGACAAGAGAAAGAGGTTCTCCTCTTCGGGCTTCAGCCTACCCACTCTTTTCCTCTTCCTCATGTGATCGATATGCGCGGCAAGACCACTCTTTTTGAGATGCTCTCGATCATCAAAAATTGCTGTCCCTATCTCATCGCTCCCGATTCGGGAGTGCTTTCTTTAACCTATTTTCTTGCCGTCTCTTTTCCCATTCGCATCGTCTCTCTATGGGCCGATCCCAACCAGGGAGTCCTCAAACAGGCCGTTTCCTCTCCCAATCCCCAGCTTGTCCACATTCCTTTGTTTGGAAGAGATCAGGATATTTCCACGATCGAAGTAGCCTCTGTCGTCGAAGCGCTGGTCGGACCATGACGGGCTCTTTTTTTCCTTTGGTTTCCTGCAAAGAGGCGGGAAGCTTCCCGAGATTAAAGGAGGGTCAGGAGCTGATTGCTCAAGGTCTTTTGGGCTGCCTTCTGCTTGCCGGAGGAGAGGGGTCTCGCCTGGGATGGGAGGGGCCAAAAGGAACCTTCCCCATCACGCCGATTCAAAAGAAGTCGCTCTTTGAGCTCTTCTCTGAAAAGATTCTTGCCGCAGGACGGCAAGCCGGAGTGAAGATTCCCCTCTCTATCATGACCTCTCCTCTCAACCACGACGCCACGGCCCTGTTTTTTAAACGGAATCAAAGTTTTGGCCTCTCATCTCAAGAGCTCTTTTTCTTTCAGCAGGGCATGCGGCCTCTGTTAGACCTGAACAAGCGTCCTCTTGGTAAGAGCGGTCCGGATGGAAACGGATGCGCCCTTACGCGCTTTGTCGAGAGCGGCCTCTTCGAGCAGTGGTGGAAAAGAGGCATTCGCTATCTCAACCTCTTCCTTGTCGACAATCCCCTATCGGATCCTTGCGATGCAGAGCTTTTGGGCCATCACCTCTTTGAAGGGGCCGACTGGACGGTCAAAGGCGTCCGGCGCAAGGATCCAACCGAAAAAGTCGGCGTTTTGGGGGTGTCGGAGGGAAAGCTCTTCATCATCGAATATACGGATCTTCCTCCAAGCGACGCTCTTCGCTTTCCTTTTGCAAACAGCGGCATGTACTGCATCAGTATGGAGCTCGTCTTTGCTCTCGCTAAAGAAAAAGAGTCTCTTTTGCCTCTCCATCTTGTCTTAAAATCCGAAAAAGAGAGGCAGTTCTACAAGCAGGAGACCTTCCTCTTTGACCTTCTTCCTTATGCAAAAAAAGCTCAGGCCGTTCTCTACCCTCGAGAGCGTGTCTTTGCCCCTTTTAAGACGATGGAAGATCTCCCGGGGGTGAGGGCGGCGCTTCAGGAGAATGGCCGAAGAATCTTCGAAGAGGCGACAGAAAAGCGCCGCCTTTGAGTTCTCCTCCCTCTTTATACAAAAAACAACTTCAAAAAATGGTGAATTTGGGGCTTGAGGTTGATGCTCAAACTCAAACCTGATAATCTTCTCTTAATTGGAGTCCGTGATGAAAAAGATCGGCTATTTGGGAGCGGGGACGTGGGGCTTTAGCCTGGGGTGCCTTCTTGCATCCAAAGGGCATCGGGTGACTTTGTGGTCTGTTCTCCCCGAAATTACCGAGATGTTGAGAAAGACCCGCGAACATCCCAAACTGCCCGGTTACAGGGCGCCGGAAAACGTCTCTTTTACAAGCGATCTGCAAGAGGCTCTGCTCGGAGCTGACTACCTTGTAGAATCCGTGACCTCTGCCGGGGTGCGCCCCGTCTTTGAACAAGTGCTTGCGCTGGGAGGAGCTTTTTGTCCCATTGTCTTAACCTCGAAGGGGATTGAGCAGGATAGCGGGCTGCTTCTCCCGGAGGTGGTTCTGCAGGTTTTGGGAGAGGACCGCCGGGATCAAATCGCCTGTATCAGCGGTCCTACCCATGCAGAAGAGGTGATTCAAAAACTCCCTTCGGTCTTAGTCGGCAGCGCCTATGATAAAGAGCTCATGTATGAGATTTGCGACCTCTTCCTCACTCCCTTTTTTCGCCTCTATCCCAATTACGACATTCATGGAGTGGCCTTTGGCGGAGCCATGAAAAATATCATCGCGGTTGCCTGCGGCATCTCCGACGGCCTGGGTTTTGGCGACAACACCAAGGCTGCCTTGATCACCAGAGGGTTGCATGAGATCCGCAAACTCTCCTTTACAAAGGGGTGCAATCCCGAAACATTAAACGGCCTTTCGGGACTGGGAGATCTCTGCGTGACGTGCATGTCGACTTTAAGTCGCAATTACCAGTTTGGAAGATATCTTGCGGAAGGACTCGATCCTCAGGCGGCAAAGGAGAGAGTGGGGATGGCCGTCGAGGGAATCTATACCGTCATTTCCGCCGTGCAGCTGAGCGAAAAATACAACATTCCCATCCCCATCTCCCGAGCGGTCTACGCAGTAGTTTACGAAAAATTCGATCCCAGAGAAGCGGTAAAGGTCCTTTTCCAAAGACAGATCAAAGACGAGCATCTATAAAACATGAAGAGCTTAGAAGGAGTCAAAGTTGTCACAGCCGAAGAGATGGCGCGCATCGAACGGAGCGCCTGCGATTGCGGAGCATCCGATGAGGCCTTCATGGAGAGCGCCGGCAAAGGGATTGCGCATCTTACCGAAGAGTTTGTCTTGGAGTGCAACGGCGCCAAACAGGCTCTTTTGCTTGTCGGCAAGGGGAACAATGGCGGGGATGCTTATGTCGCGGGACGGCTCCTCAAGGAGCGGGGATTTTGCGTCTCTGCCCTGCATCTTTTTCCTTTGGCCGAGTGCAGCCCCTTGTGTCAAACGGAGTGCAGGCGCTTCCAGGAGAGCGGAGGGCAGGTCTCTTTTCCCAAAGGGGAAGAGGAGCTCCTCTTTCCAGAAGAGGGAATAGTCCTCGACGGCCTGGTTGGAACGGGTTTTCAGGGAAAGGCTGAAGGCCTCGTGGCGGCAGCCATCGAGAGGGCGAATCGCTCAGCTCTTCCTTTGCTCGCCATCGACATCCCTTCAGGACTCAACGGAAATACAGGGGAAGTGGGAAGTGTGGCCGTCCGCGCTACCCTTACCTTCTACCTGGGACTTCCCAAAATCGGCTTTTTCCTAAAAAGCGGCTGGGATAGGGTCGGCGAACTGATGCGGGTGGATTTCGGTTTAGAAAAGCAGTTTATCGAAGAGGCAAAGGCGGAGGCCTTTCTTTTGCATGAAGAGGCTCTCTCTTCTCTGCTGCCTCCCCTTTTGCGCACGCGGCACAAGTACCAGGCAGGCTATGTCCTGGGCATCGGCGCCTCGCAGGCGATGCCGGGAGCGGCCCTTCTGGCCTCGCTTGCCGCTCTTCGCTCGGGAGCCGGCTTGGTGCGGCTCTTCTATCCTGAAGGGATGGAAGAGGCGCTCTCTTCCGCTCCCTACGAACTCATCAAAGAGGGGTGGGACCTGAAAGAGGACAAGCGGATCCGGGAGGAGATGGCGCGGGCCAAAGCAATGTTTCTCGGACCCGGCATGGGACGGAGCAAGGAGGCAAAGCGCGCTTTTTTACATCTTCTTGGAAAGATCAAGCTCCCTTGCGTCCTCGACGCCGACGCTCTTTATTTTTTGAGCGAAGAAAAAGAGAGAGAGCTTCCGGAGATCTCTCTCTTTACGCCGCACCATCAAGAGATGCAAAGACTTCTTTCCCCAACGGAAAATCTCTGGACCGGAACGCAAAAATTTGCCGATCAAAAAGATGTCACGGTGGTCCTCAAGGGAGCGCCTTCTGTGATCTTCCACCCTTTTACGGCTCCGCTGATTGTCCCTTACGGAGATCCCGGCATGGCAACGGCCGGAACGGGAGACGTGTTGACGGGCGTTCTGGCCGCTCTTCTAGCCCAGGGGCTCTCTCCCAAAGAGGCGGCTGCCTTGGGAGTCTTCCTTCATGCCATAGCGGGCGAGGCGGCCGCCTTTGAAAAGAGTTCTTACGCGATGATTGCTTCCGACGTCATTGACTTCCTCCCTGAGGCGTTTAATCAGCTTTTGGGCAGCTGAGAGCGGCCGTTTAAGAGGCGGTGGAGATGGTCGATGATGGCAGCGTGCCCTCCTTCTAAAGCTGCAGTTAGCGTCGTTCCGTTCGGAGCGACGCCCAAGGCGAGCAGGGATTCATAGAGAGAGACGTTTGCACTTTGCACGGCATAGTTGAGCGTTAGAAGATTGGGAACCAGGCCTCTTTGAACGAGAGCTGCAAAAATGAGAAATTGACCTCCTGCCGCAGCGGCGTTTAACGTCGCATAAGTAGGTAAGACGCCGCGTTGTAGGATGATTGCAAAAAGAGAGTGGTTGCCCATCCTTGCCGCGAGATTAAGAGTGAGGGTATTGGGTTCAATTCCCCTGTTCATTAAGAAAAGAAAGAAGGGAATCTTGTCCCAGAGAACGGCATGGTTCAAGATGTCAGGAGTGGGGATGACGCCAAGATCTAAACTCGCTTGAAAGAGCGCGTACTCATCGCTTTCGATGCAGCGCATCAGCGTCTCCAGATTGGGTGGAACTCTTAAACTTATTAGAGCTTGGATGATCTCTTGGCAGCCTCCTTCGATGGCGTTGTTTAATGTGGTGGGATCGGGTCGGTTCGTTGGGTCAAGAAGGGAGTAAATGGTTTGAAAGAGGGCGAAATTTCCTCCGGCGGCGGCATGGTTTAAGGTGAGAAGGTCCGGCTCAATCCCGAGCGAGAGCAGCCGGTATGCGATCTCTTCGTTTTCATTTTCGACGGCACTGTCTAAAGTCTCGGCGCCGGGTTCTATCCCCGCATCAAGAAAAGTTTCGAAGAGGTCTTTGTCATCGACTCCTGCGGCAAGATTTAAACTTTCGAGAGTGGGAGCTATACCGTATTCTAAAAGAGCGATCGCAAGCTCTTTTTGCCCGCTTTCCACCGCATGACCGAGCGTCTCTTCATTTGGCTGGACGCCTCTTGCTAACAGGAAGCGGCAAAGAGCGTTGAGGCGGAGTTCGGTAGCGAAGTTGAGCGTTTCCGTGTTCGCCTCTACTTTGTTGGTGAGGAAAAAATAGGAGGCGATGTCGGGAGTCTCTGCAAGTCCTCTTTGAATGTTCACATGCTCGCCCCAGCAAACTCGAGAGATGCGTTGGACTTTTTCTTGCAATTCGGAAATGTGGACATTTCCATTTCTGCATTGTACCAATTTGAGGATGCAAAGATCGGTTAGGCTAATCATCTTTTTTTTAAAGTTATTAAGAATAAAGCATAGGATGAAGTCATTTCGGTATAAAAGCAATTGTTTTTTTGTTAAAATTAATTCCTAGCCATCTTACAGAATCTTGATTTTTCTTGGAAAAATCCGGCGTTGCCGCGCAGCGCATCTTGTCGCCTGTTTGAGGCTCCGGTTAATAAAAAAATTAGACTTGCCTGTTCCAAAAACACCTTGTAAAATCTAAATCAGATTAAGAAATTGCAAGGCAATAAAAATGGAAAGACGTAAGTATCTAAAAACTATAGAGATGCACTTTCGTATCCATCCCGCCTGTGCAATCTTGGGCCCCCGCCAGGTAGGAAAAACCACATTGGCGAAAATGTTTCTCGATCACGTCAGTCCGAAAAGTTTTCATTTTTTCGATCTTGAAAACCCTCTGGATCAAGCTAGAATGGAAAATCCGATGCTCGCTTTATCCAAACTAACCGATAGGCTAATTGTTATTGATGAGATCCAAAGAGCTCCCGAGCTCTTCCCTGTCATTCGAGTGCTCATTGATGATAAACAAAAACAACAACAATTTCTTATTTTGGGTAGCGCCTCAAGAGATCTGATCCGCCAGTCTTCTGAGACCTTAGCCGGCAGGATCGGTTATATGGAACTCATGCCGTTTTCCCTTGATGAAGTGGACCATGATAGCGAACTCCTCTGGCGCCGAGGCGGATTTCCCCTTTCGTATTTAGCCAATAGCGATGAAGAGAGCTTTCTTTGGCGCCAATCTTACATCGCAACGTTTCTGGAAAGAGATATTCCCAATCTAGGATTCCAGATCTCTCCCCGGCAAATGAGGCGGTTTTGGCTCATGCTTGTGCACTATCACGGTCAAATATTCCACGCCAGCGAACTGGGAAAATCTCTCGGTATTTCCGATCACATGGTTCGAAAATATCTCGATATTCTGGCCGGAACGTTTATGATTCGCATTCTTCTGCCCTGGCACGAAAATTTAGAAAAAAGGCAAATCAAATCGCCAAAAATTTATTTTCGCGACAGCGGTATCCTCAATGCGTTGATTGGAATTCGAAACCAGGCCGAAATGGATACGTATCCAAAAATGGGATCCTTTTGGGAGGGATTTGCTTTAGAAGAAATGATCCGTCAGACAGAGGCTGCTTCAGAAGAGTGTTACTTTTGGGGAACTCAATCGAAAGCAGAATTAGATTTACTGATTCTAAAAAATGGCAAGAGGATCGGATTCGAGTTTAAATATACCGATGCTCCCAAAATCACGCCTTCCATGCGGATTGCCTGCGAAGATTTGAATCTAGATCATCTCTATGTCGTTTATCCCGGGACAGAGACGTTTGCTCTTTCTGAAAACATCACTGCCCGAGGGCTTGTTGAATAAAAAATAATTTATACACAAGTTGATTCAAGAAGCGGTTTTGGGCCAGCGCCAAAGCCCCGGGGTTGGCCTATCGTAAGTGGGTCCATATTAGTTTAATATTGACCCACTTACGATAGGCCAACCGCGGGGCTTTGGCGCGGCCCAAAACCGCTTCTTGAGTCAACTTGTGTATAGGAACAGTTGCTTAAGTACCACTTCAGAAAGTGGTCGAGTCCCTCGCTAAGAGAGGTCATTGGGTGGAAGGCGAGCTCTTTTTTAGCCTTTGAGATGTCCGCAAAGGTGGTCTCAACCTCTTCCACTTGTTTAGGAAGAGGGGTGACGAGGGCTTTTTTTCCCAATTTTTTTTCCAATAAGTTAACGAGAGTGGCAACGGATTCGGGCTTTTCGTTTCCCAGATTAAAGATTTCGAAAGGAGCGTTTAAGTCAACCGCTGCGGCGATGCCCCGGACAATATCGTCAATGTAGGTGAAGTCTCGGCGCATCTGTCCGTTGTGAAAGAGAGGAATAGGCCGGTTTTCTAAGATGGCCTTTGTAAAGGAGAAATAGGCCATATCGGGGCGGCCCCAGGGCCCGTAGACGGTAAAGAAGCGCAGGATGCGCAGCGGAATTCCGAAGAGGTGGTGATAGGAGAAGGCCAGCATCTCTCCGGCCTTTTTCGACGCCCCGTAGAGGTTGGAAGGATGGTCTGTGGGATCGCTTTCGGAAAAAGGGATCTTGCGGTTGAGGCCGTAGACCGAAGAGGAGGAGGCGAAGATGAGCTCCATGTCCGCTCGGGTTCGGCACGCCTCAAGGAGATGGACCATGCCGGATAGGTTGGACTGGAGGTAGGCGTCGGGATGGGTGAGCGAGTAGCGCACGCCGGCTTGAGCGGCGAGGTGGACGAGATGGGAAGGGTTGTACCGGTTGAAAAGGTCAAGCAGGCGCGTTTGGTCGCAGACGTCGCCCTCAAAGACCAAGATCCCTTCCTCTTTAAGGAGAGCGGCTCTCTCGCGTTTGAGAAGGGGGTCGTAGTAAGAGTTGAAATTGTCAAGGCCGCATACCGCATCGCCGCGCCGCTTTAAATGGCGCGCCAGGTGGAAGCCGACAAAGCCGGCAATGCCGGTAATGAAGATTCTTTTGTTGCTGTTCATCCCTCCCTCGTTGGGAAACCCGGCCCTTAAGGGCCGGGTATTTTCAAAAGACGGGTGGGGCCCAGTTCGAAACTCGGCCCAAAACCGAAAAAAAGTCTCGAGCCCTAAGGCCCGAGTGCATCCGCTCTCCTGCGGAATCCCGAGCCTTCAGGCTCCGGTTCACGCAAAAGGCGATATTATATATGATGGTAAGTTCGGATGAAACTTTTTTTGGCGGTCATCTGGCTTTTGCTCTCTTGCGGCTGTCACACCTCCGGCTATGAGACGGAGGGTGTGCTCGGCGTTGATGAGTTTATCTTAGATTCCTACACCCTTCAGGAAGAGAGCTTTCCCAAAGGAACGCGCGCTTATGTGATGGTGGAAGGAGAGGTCTTCCGGGAGGGGAGCATCGAGATGGAGGGGCGCTATCTTGCCCTAAGAGAAGTGCTCGCCCGGGCTGGGGGAGTGAGAAATGCGGGAGATCGCAGCGGGATTTACATTTTTCGGGGGAGCTGCAGCCAGCCCCGGATCTATCGCGTGAGCTGGGAGCACCTCCTAATGCTGCCTGACAGTTCTCTTCTCACTGCTCCGGGAGATATCGTTTTTGTGGAGAAAAAGCCGCTCTACCAATGGAAGGAGTGTTTTAAGGATGAAAAAAAGAGTGTTGGTGACAGGCGGCGGGGGATTTTTGGGCTCCCATCTCTGCGAAAAGCTTCTCGAAAAAGGCAAAGAGGTGATCTGCCTCGACAATTTCCTGACCGGACGATGGCAAAACATTGCAGATATGTTAAACCATCCTCGCTTCATCTTAAAGACGTGCGATGTGTGCGAGCCCTTTGAGGCGGATGTCGATGAGATCTATAATCTCGCCTGCCCTGCCTCTCCCGTTCATTATCAGAAAGATCCCGTGCGCACGGTGCGCACGAATGTGCTCGGCGCCCTTGAAATGCTCGAGCTTGCCAAACGAAAGGGCGCCAAGATCCTTCAGGCGTCGACGAGCGAAGTGTACGGAGACCCGAAGGAGCATCCCCAAAAGGAGAGCTACGTCGGCCATGTCAATCCTATCGGCCTGCGCTCCTGCTATGACGAGGGAAAGAGATGCGCAGAGACGCTCTTTTTTGATTACCACCGCCAGTATGGCGTGAAGATCAAAGTGGCGCGCATCTTCAACACCTATGGGCCGCGCATGGATCGAGACGACGGCAGGGTCGTTTCGAACTTGATCCTTCAAGCCTTAAGAAATGAACCCCTGACGATCTATGGCGAAGGGAGTCAGACGCGCTCTTTTTGCTATGTGGACGATCTCGTAGAGAGCCTCATCCTCTTCATGGAGACTGACGACGCTCTCCTTGGGCCCTTAAACCTCGGCAATCCCGATGAGTTCACCATTCTCGAGCTCGCCGAGCTGATTTTAGAATTTACGGGATCGTCTTCGAAGCTTCTCTTTTCACCCCTTCCCAGCGATGATCCCAAGAAACGGCGTCCCGATATTACTTTGGCCCAAGACCTTTTGAGTTGGGAACCAAAGGTCTCGCTTCGAGAGGGACTTAAGGCGACACTTGCCTATTTCCGGACTTGATCTCTCTCCACTTTTTGACGATCTGAGCGGCAAGCGGCGCCGCATTCCGTCCCGTCTCTCCATGCTGAAGGTAGACGACGACGACAAGTTCGGGATGATCCCAAGGCCCCTCTTCCGAGACGTGGCGCGGGTAGGCAATCGCAGCGAACCAGGTGTGGTTTTTGAGAGAGGCTTTCGTTTCGGCGTCCAGAGTGGGCTTGTAGTAAAATTCGGCTGTTCCCGTCTTTCCGGTGAGATAGGGAGAGATCTCTCCATACGTCTGGACGGCTTCGCGTAAAGGATGGGTGGAGCGGATGAGGGAGTAGCGCGCCGTTCCTCGGGAGCCGCTTACAACGCGCTGCATTCCTTGAAAGAGAAGCTGCCGGACCTCTTCTGGAAGAAAGAGCGTGCGCCGTATCTCGGGAGTTTGGATGCGGAGAAACGGAAAGTCTTTAGCCTTGAGAGCTTCCGTAAAGAGGGGAAAGGAGAGGCCCACTAGGGAGAGAGGATCTTTAAAGGGGTAATCCGGGAGATGAAAGAGAGAGGGTTTAACGCCTGAAGGTTCGACGCTGGCAAGGAGGTTGACGATACGGGGTTTTAAGACATCTCCTCCATTTGCCAGCGCAGAGAGCATCATTGCTGTTTGTAGAGGCGTGACAACGAGGGTATGCTGGCCGATGGCGGCGGAATAGAGCCCGGTTCGGTTCTCCTGAAGGTCGTCTGGAAGATTTCCTTTAATCTCGCCGGGAAGATCGATCCCGGTCCGTTCTCCATGTCCAAAGAGAGAGGCGGCTTGCGAGAGGTCTGACGGATGCTTCAGGTGGTCTGACGCCAAAAGAGAAAAATAGAGGTTGCTCGACTGCTCTAAGGCTCTGGGAAGATCGATCTTTCCGATGTTGGCGTGTCCCCTGGGAAGGAGGCCTCCTTTGTAAAGACGTCTGATAGGTTCGTTGTCTAGAGTATATCCCATGATGCGAGAGGGGCTGTTTTTTGAAGGCGCCCACTGGATGCTATCGATCAGGGTGAGGGGATTTATCTCTTCGAAAGAGATGCTCTCTCTCTGTTTTTGACAAAGTGCCGCATATCCTGTCACGAGTTTAAAGACAGATCCGGCAGGGGTGGATTGGCGGAAGGCGTAGGAGCGGCCGTATCCATACCCCGTTTTCGGATAGAAGGCGCGGGCGAGGTCTTTTGTCGTTTGAACGCCCCCATGATGATGCAGGCGCGGATAGCGGCCCCAGAGGGGATCAAAGAGCTCTTCAAAGGAGCGGAGCCCCCGTAAAAAGGAGCTGCGTAAAGAAGGGGAGAGGCCAAGGAGCTCTTCTGCAAGAGGGCGCCACAGCTCTTCTTTTATTTTTGCGTGCGCTCTTTCAAGGACGGCGGCATAGCCGGAGTTTACAGGATGGGAGAGCGCGTCATTTGCCCTCTCAAATCCCGTAAACTCCGGATAGGGTTTTGGGCCGTCCAAAGAAGAAGAGTCGGGAAGGAGGAATGCTAAGAGAAAGGCGTTGGCGTCCCTTTTCCAAAACTGAAGGAACTGCTCCTGTTCCTCTTTGATCAGATACTCCATATAGGGCCTCGGGGCCCTTTTTCTCTCTTTTTCTTCCTTGCGCCTTTCTTTGAGAAAGGAGGCAAAATGGACGGAGCGCCACTTTTTAAAAGTTGTTTCATGAAAGAGGGGGCGGAGCTCTTCTCGAAGAAGCGTTTTGATCTCTTTTGCTCTTTGGCAGAAGCTGCGGTAGGCAAAAAGAGAGAGTGAGCCGGCCTCTTCGAGCAGATCTAAAGAAAAATCCTCTCTATTTGCGATTAGTTTGCACAGATCCAAGAGCAGCAGGCGATCTTTGTTGCAAGAGATGGAAAAGAGGCGGCTGTCGACGAGTGCGAGAAGCGAGGCGGGGAGATTCCCCTCCCTTTCTTTCGGGGCGGCATGAGGAGGATAGAGGCTCTCCATGAGCTCGCGCATCTCCTTTTGTCCGGAGAGCTTGAGCAAGGCCTCCGCTGCCAGCTGCAGCTTCACGGCGCCCTCCAGCGTGTCGATCTGCAAGAGGGCCTGAAAAACGGAGGAGGCCGGGGCGAGAACTCTTGCAAGATAGCCCTCCCAGGAAAGGAACGTCTCTTCGGTGAGAAAGACTCTTTTTTTTGCATCGAAGAGCTCTCTTGATAGAGGAAGGGCGCCATCCCAGATTTGAGCAATCAAGGAGTCGTTTTCCAGCCATCGGGAAACCCGGCCGTTCTTTTGGATGAAATCATTGGGATCCAGCCGCGGATGGGATGCCAGAGCGAGAACTTCCCCCGTGCGCGGATCCATGGCAACGATGGCTCCCCCTCGGATCCAGGGAGAGTGTAAGCCGCCCGCCTCTTTTTTGCTCTCTTCGCATTCATAAGTTGCCAAAAGTTGTTCGGCGAAGGCCTGAAGCTCTATGGAGAGGGAGAGAACGGCCCGGCGGCCCGGAACGGGAGGGCGGGCGCCGGGAATCCGGCGCAAGAAATTTCCTTGCGTGTCGATTTCAAAGACTCTTTTGCCGCACTTGCCCCGGAGCGCTTCATCCAACTCTTTTTCAATTCCGCCTTTTCCGACGAGGTCGTTGATCGTGTAGGATTTGTTTTGAAGCTCGTTTAGCCTCTCATTAACCTCAAGAGGGGTCTTAAATCCCTTGGGGAGGAGAGTCGGTTCGCCCGCTTCGCGCTCTTTGACGTAGGCCTTGAGCGTGTTGAGCTCATTGGCAATCTTGACATACTCCCTGTCGCTGATGGCTCCCAGATACCCTAAAGTATCGGCTCCCGCCTTCCCCCAGGGGTAATAGCGTTTAGAGGTGCGCAAGGCTGCAATGCCGAGCCATTTCCTCTCGAGCATTTTAAGGCGGTAATACTCCCCTTCCGAAAGATCGTCCTTGATGATGAAAGGGGTATGGGGAAAGAGAGAAGCCTTGGCATGGATGGTATCCTCGATCTCCGTCGGGTCAAGCGAGAGCTCTTTTGCGAGCATCTCCGAGAGCTCCTGGATATAGGAGAGGCGGCGCAATGTTTTCACCTTTTTTTTTCCTTCCCAACGCCAGACTGCTCGCGGGATTTGCAGGATGGAGGCATAAGAGACGGCCGCCTGATAGCGGATTTTATTGATTGCCAAAGGAACATTGAAGCGGTCCCGGATGGTAGCTCTCTCGACAGGTTCAATCACCGTGCGCCGTTTGGGAAGGAGGGACTCTTCGGAGAACTTCTCTTTCTGAATGACCGTGAGATACCAGACGCGAATCAAGATGAGAAGAAGCCCCAGGAAAAAGAGGTTCAAAATATGATTTGCACGCAAAGGGAGTTTATGGTCGTATCTCATCACCCCTACAAGTTAGAATTTTTACTAGAAAAAAAGGAAGCATCTCCTTTAACATTCATTCCTATTTGCGCCTGTAGTTCAATGGTAGAACAGTAGCCTTCCAAGCTACGAGTGTCAGTTCGATTCTGATCAGGCGCTTAGGCCGGCCTCCGGCGAACCCGCGCCTAACTTTTTTTTTAGCTCGAAGGCCTTGAGATATTTGTTCTCGAGAGCAAATAGACGAGGCAGGCGGGTTCAAAAAGGCGCAAAGTCGGGAAAAGGCCGGTGTATCAAATTTTAACCAAGACTGAAATCCTGCTTAGGCAGGATGCCGTCGTCAATGGAGGGACAAGGCTTGGAAGAGAAAGAAAATATCTCAATTACGATTAAAGAACTTCTCGAAAGCGGCGCTCATTTTGGGCACCAGAAGCAACGCTGGAATCCAAAAATGAAGCGCTTTATTTTCGAAGAGCGCAATGGGATTTGCATTATTGATCTGGCAAAGACCATGCAGCAGATCCGAAACGCGGTCTCTGTGGTGAAGGAGGTGGCCGCAAGAAAAAAAACGATTCTCTTTGTCGGGACGAAGAAGCAGGCTAAGGATGCGATCAAAGAGTGCGCCGAAAGTTGCGGAGAATTCTATGTTTCCGAACGTTGGCTCGGCGGCACATTGACGAACCTTACGACCATTCGGCAATCGGTCAAGACGTTGGAGCGGATTGAAAAGAGGATCAGCGCCGGCGGCGAAGGGCTGACCAAGAAAGAGATATCGCGGCTCAGTAAAGAGCAGGTCAAGCTCGATCGCAATCTCTCGGGGATCCGCGCGATGCGTAAACCTCCCGCTCTGGTGATCGTCGTCGATCCCGGACAGGAGCACATTGCCGTTGCCGAAGCGAATAAGCTGGGCATTCCCGTCCTTGCCTTAGTTGACACCAACTGCGATCCCGATCCCATCGACCACATCATTGCCTGCAATGACGATTCTTTAAAGAGCATCAAGATGATCCTTCAGGAGCTGGCCACTGCAATCATCGAGAAGAAAAAAGAGCTTAATATCTCCTTCCTCAAAGGGGAAGAAGAGGCGATGCAACCCGAAGTGGAACTCGCTGAAGAGGTGGAAGCGGAAGAAAAGGGCTTGGAGCCGGTGAAAAGCGAGGGGGAACCGCTATGAAAGTGACGCCGAAACTGGTCCAGGAGCTTCGCGAGCGCACGGGAGTGGGGATGTCCAAATGCAAGGAGGCCCTTGACTTGGCAGACGGCGATCTGGAAAAAGCCATTGAGATCCTGAGAAAAAAGGGGATGGCCGCTGCCGTTAAAAAAGAGGGAAGAGAGGCTAAAGAGGGACTCATCGGAGTGGGAGAGAGCGGCCGCGCAGTGGCCCTTGTGGAGGTCAGCGCAGAGACCGATTTCGCCATTCAAAATGAGAAGTTCAAACGCTTTTTAAACGACGTAGCGCTTGAAGCTGCTCTGTGTCAAGAGGCTGACCTTGCAGCCTTTTTGAAGAAAACGTACAGCAAAGATGCCTCCCTGACAATCGATGCATTCCGAGCTCTTGCCGTCCAAAGTATTGGAGAGAACATTCAAATCAGAAGGCTGATTCTTTTTACAAAAAATCCGGAGATCTCTCTTGGCGTCTATTCTCACATGAGAGGCAAGATCGTCTCCGTTGTCGAGCTCTCGGGAGGATCAGGGAGCGAAGAGTTGGCGCGCTCCATTGCCATGCACATCGCTGCAGAGAGCCCTGACTATCTGCGTCCTGAAGATGTGCCGTCCTCCCTGCGCGAGAAAGAGGAGGAGATTGCCCGCAGTCAAATCAAAAACAAACCGGAAAATATTGTCTTAAAGATCGTTGACGGAAAGCTGAAGGCATTTTACGATCAGGTCTGCCTGCTTAATCAAAAGTACATCAAGGATCCGACTCTCACTATTGAACAGCTTGTTGCCGCCGAAGCCAAAAGAGCGGGCAAGCCTTTAGCGATTCGCAGGTTTATTCGCTGGCAAGTCTAAGAGAGGAGAAAGAGCATGAGTATGGAAGCAGAGACCAAAAGCCGGATGCAAGCTGCCCTCGAGCACTTTAAGCGCGAGCTGTCCAATTTGCGCACGGGACGCGCGAACCCTCATATCCTAGATGGCGTCATGGTGGAGGCGTATGGGACGCAGATGCGCCTGCGCGATCTTGCCAATGTCACCACCCCTGAGCCTCGCCAGATCTTGATTACGCCCTATGACGGACAGGTGGCCGGAGCCATTTCCAAAGGCATCGAGAAGGCAAATCTCAACCTCCAGCCCCGTCTGGAGGGAAATATCGTGCGCATCCTCATCCCTCCCTTAGATGAGGCGGCCCGTAAAGAGATCGTCAAACAGGGAAAGAAGAAGGCAGAAGACGCCAAAGTCGCTCTGCGCGAGATCCGGCGCCGGCAGAATGAGAGCGTACGCAAGCAAAAAGCCGACGGGGAGATCACCGAAGACATCCAAAAGAAAACCGAAAAGCAGATCCAGGAGCTCACTGACACGTTTTGCAAAGAGATCGATACTCTCTTTGACATCAAAGAAAAAGAGATCATGACCGTTTAGTTGGAGAGAAGATGCGCGCCCTAACAAAAATCCAGATGAGATGGCCACTTTTTATTTTGCTTTTTCTTCTTCCCCTTGCAGGAAGGGCTTTTTCATGTTGCGCCTTGGATGACTCCAGCCCCTCTTTTTTTCTTTTTAGCGGCAGTTCCAATCCCGAGCTTGCCTCTGCCATTGCCAAAGAGCTGAATATGCCCTTGGGGCGGGCGGTCATCGGAAGATTTAACGATGGCGAGATCAATATTCAGATCCAAGAAAATGTGCGCAACAAGGAAGTCTTTGTCATCCAATCCACCTGTCGCAGCAAGGATGCATCGGTCAACGACAGTCTGATGGAGCTTTTTTTTCTCGTCCGAACCTTAAAACGCGCCTCTGCCAAAACAGTCACGGCGGTCATCCCTTACTACGGCTATGCCAGACAGGATCGCAAAGTGATTCCGCGCGTTCCCATCTCCGCATCTGACGTCGCCATGATGCTGGAGGACGCCGGAGTGGATCGCGTCATTGCTGTCGATCTTCACTGCGGGCAGATTCAGGGCTTTTTTCACCATGCTCCCGTGGACAATCTCTATGCGTCCCTTATTTTTGTTCCTTATTTTGCTAAAAAAGAGCTCAAGAATCCCGTGATTCTTTCTCCCGACGCCGGCGGGGTTGCACGCGCTAAAGAGTTTCGGGATAAGCTGGCAAAAAAAGGCGTGCAGACAGGCTTTGGAGTGATCATCAAGCAGAGAGAGTCTGTCGGGAGAGTGAGCCAGATGGATCTTGTCGGAGATGTCGCAGGATCGGATGTGATCATTGTCGATGATCTCTGTGATACCGGAGGCACCCTTGTCCGCGCAGCCGAGGAACTCAAGGCTTTTGGAGCCGAGCGTATCTACGCCTGCATCACCCATCCCGTCTTCTCTCGCCCTGCCTTGGAAAGATTGGGAAATTCCTGTTTCACCGAGGTAGTGGTAACAGATTCCATTCCCCACTTCGAGGAAAAGCTGCCTCCCAATGTCATAAAGCTCTCTGTGGCCCCTCTGCTTGCCGAGGTGATTTCCTGTCTCTACAACGGCTGCTCGGTCGCTGCCGTTTTTGAGCAGAATGCGCTCTCTCATTAGTCCGACTTGTTTCCCTATCTATCGGATTCCATTGCCCGAAAAGGAGGCGCTGATTACAATAGAACTCCTTTAGTAGAGCGAGGAAAGAGTAACTGGCCCCATCGTCTAGCCCGGCCTAGGACATCAGATTTTCATTCTGGTAACAGGGGTTCGAATCCCCTTGGGGTCAATTTTTCAAGCCGGAGTTTGCGGCATGGGTGGCGCTATCTGATGCCGCTGATCCTTTAAACTCCGGCAAGTCCTTTTCTCCGTTGAGCCCGTTGCAAAACTTGCTTTGGAGGCCAAAATAAAAGGGGTGAATTTGGTCTTAAATGGGAGTTGTGCAATCGGCTCTGAAACGATCTCTTTTGAGGCTTTAGCTCAGCGGTAGAGCATCTCACTTTTAATGAGAGGGTCGATGGTTCGATTCCATCAAGCCTCAAATTTTTATCTAGCACAATTCCATGTACATAAGCTTTAATCGGTAGACTCAAAATAAAGTTTGAGTCTACAATTTTAGCCAAATGGTGCAAGAATGGTGCAACGAAGAAAACATTTAACCAGCACACACGCCAATCGCTCAAACCTCAACTAAAAGGAAGAGCATGGCATCTGTGTATAAGCGAAAAGAAGGCGGTTTGCGCGCTGTCATCCGAATGAAAGGCTATCCAACTGTTTGCGAAACATTATTAAGAAAGGCTGGATGCAAGCTGTTCAAAGAGCCGGTCTCATCGATTACCATTTCCATGACCTTCGGCACCAATTTGCTACTTTAGCAGCTGGACAGGGAGCTTCCAACGTCGAGTTGGCCACAGCTATGGGTCATCGCACTCTTTCTCAATTGCTTCGCTATTCAAATCTCGACGCCAAGAACAGTAAAAAATTTAGTGATCATATCTCAGAGAGCATTCTCAAAGGAAGTACCCATGAATAAAGAACTTTCAACATTGTCGCATCGCGCTGCGACAATCTTGCCGCAAGGCCTGATCGACGAGCTTCGCTCGATGATCGATCAGACAAAACAGTCTATTGCACTCTCTGTAAGTGCCCAGATGGCAATGCTTTACTGGCATATCGGCAATCGAGTGCGTAAAGAAATTTTGAGCGGTCAACGAGCCGAGTACGGGCAAGAAATTGTCGCCACAGTGTCGCGACAATTGACCTCCATATATGGCAAGGGATTCTCTGACAAGAGTTTGCGTCGCATGATCCAGTTTGGAGAGGTTTTCCCTGACGAGAAGATTGTCGCATCGCTGCTGCGACAATTGAGTTGGACGCACTTTACGTTCCTGATCCCTATCAAAGACCCTCTTAAGCGCGATTTTTACGCTGAAATGTGTCGTATTGAGAAGTGGAACGTACGCACTCTTGATAAGAAGATTAACTCCATGCTCTTTGAGCGTACGGCGCTCTCCAAAAAGCCGGAATCTCTAATTGACGCGGAAATCGCGCTGCTTCGCAAAGAAGATCAGCTCTCCCCCGATCTGGTTTTCCGTGATCCCTACATCCTTGAATTTCTCAATCTCGATGATCGATACGTAGAAAAAGATCTTGAAGATGCCATCATGCGCGAGCTCGAGCAATTCCTCCTTGAATTCGGAGTCGGTTTTACTTTCATGGCTCGTCAAAAGCGTATCGTAGTAGACAATATCGACTTCCATCTCGACCTTCTCTTCTTCCATCGTCGTCTTCGAAGGTTAGTGGCCATCGAGTTGAAAGTAGGAGATTTTCGGCCAGAATACAAAGGACAGATGGAACTCTATCTTCGCTGGCTTGATAAATACGAACGGCAGCCTAACGAGGAATCTCCTATCGGCCTCATCCTCTGCACAGGCAAAAATCATGAGTGCATCGAACTGCTCGAACTTGATAAAGCAGGCATCCATGTTGCTGAATATCTCACGGCACTACCTTCTAAAGAAGCGTTGCGTCAGCAGTTGCAGCAGGCAAGCAAACGTGCACGTCGTCGTCTAGAGGAGGAGGCGCATGAGTAGTCCTCTTGACGAAGCCTGTGCAATGCTCGATGACTTTGAGAAAGAAGTTGTCGGTATAAAAGCAGGTTGGGAGCAGATTGCGGTAGATAATCCGCATTTTGAACAAGTGTCTCCTGAAAATTGGCAAGAAACGTATTATCGCATGTGGCTTCATGGAGCAACTAACATTTGGGAACGCAATGAATTGGGACGATGGCTGACGGATTATTCTCCCTCTACGACTATAGCAAACTCTCCCGCTAAGGAGATATGTGAGGCCTGGCGCAGTTGGCTTAATGTTGCAGGACCTGTAAAGGTGGAAAAGGTTTTGGATTATGACAAAAAGAGTCGTAGTTTCAGAGAACGGGAATCTAAAAAGCCCTCGGAAGCTTTTTATGTTGATCATGGTAGGTTTGAAATTCAAGAACCGCTGAAAGGGGAAACCTTGCTTAATTTCATTCTACGACTGTCTCGATTGCTTGAAGAAGAATACGATGAACAGAAGAAATGCGAGCGGAAGGAGCGCAAGCTTGGAGATTGGCTAGAAGAGCGAGGATTGAAGAGCTTTTTGGATTTCATAAGAAAAAAGTATCCGATCGAGCAAGTGGCGTTTATTGAGCATATTTTGCCTCAGAAAATGGATTTACATTATGGACGTATCATATAAAACCATGGCAAACTTTTACCCGGGCGCCAAAAAAGTTAAAATCCGTGCTGCAGCAGAGGAGATTCTAGCACAATTCCATTTTGGGTCTTTCTTTGGATTTGCGGTCAGGTCCAGGGATGGACGTATCGTAGCGAAAAATCCAGGCATTGCAGTTGTCCCCAAAGGCTCCGATGAACTCGGGCCTTAAGGTCCGAGAATGTTTGCAGTTTTGGGCCGAGTTTCGAACATATATGAAAACCGAGGTAACCGCTGATGAGCTTCCGGTTTCAACTTTACATCATGTATAAGGGCCGTCCTGTTGGAAAGCTCCTCCCTTCACACTGCTAAAAGAGCTGCTGCGCCAGCAGCAGAGCGTCATCGGAGGAGATCCGCTTCTGAGGATCGACATGGAGCATGGCTCGGATCAAATTGCGCTCGGTGGGTGCGCCCCCGCGTTCTTCAGGGCCGAGCCAGTGGTCGGCGGAGGTTTCAGATCTTTCTCTCCAGAGGTTACGCAAAAAATCGAGGGCGTCTTTCACATTGTTGTTCCAAAAGAACCGGCCCGGATAGAAGCAGTGTTTCCGGCCTTTGGAACTGACATCAAAGCGCATCTCCAGAAGGAGCGCTAAAACGACGCCTGCTGACCAGACGTCGGCCTTGGGGCTTGCCTCCTGGATGATTTCGGGTTGTTTGGAGTAAAAGTTGTAAAGAGAGGAGCTCAGCTCGGGAGCCGAAAAGGTCGGCGTCCCGTAGAGGGGAGCTTTTTCACCGATCCTTTTTGCCAGAGTAAAATCGGTGATGAAGGCGCCATTGTCGATCAAGATATTTCCCGGCTTGAGATCATAGTGGACATAACCCTTGCGGTGGATGGTGCAGACTCCTTTTAGAAAAGAGAGGGCGAGCTGCTTTCTCTCTTCTCTTGGCGTGGTATTCGAAAGGTAGGAGTGGAGATCTCCTCCGGGATAGTAGCGCATCCGCATGGAGAGTTTTTCCCGTCCTCTTTTGCCCGAGAAGATGCGGTAGGAATAGACCTGGGCAATCCCCTCAACTCCCGTGAACTCTTTTTGAATGTTGAATTCATTTAAGACAAGATCGATCGAATAGCGATCCTCTTTGTTGAAATTTTCCGTGATCAGATCGGCATAGACGGTTCCGGTGTTGAGATCCACAGTGTATTTGGCTTTTTTGTAGGCGCCTCTTCCAATGAGCGGATCGCATATCCCCTCGCTGGAAGAGCTGTTTAAATGGATCAGATAGTGTCTTTCTTTCGTATACTCAACCGTTCGGGGCAAGGGGGGCAAGAGGGCTTCCGGTTCGCGGAGAAATAGGGCGTTATGTTCCTTTTTGCAGTAGAGGGTGGGAGGAGTTTCGATCCCTTTTGCGAGTTCTTGTTGAACGAACTTTTTGTGAGAGGTCAAAAAGGTGTCGAGGGCCTCGGCGTCGCGGACGCTTAAGTAGGGAAAGCGCTGGCGGGAAGCGGGCAGAACGAGCGCTGTTTTTTGCATCAGATCTTCCAAAGAATGAATCCGGCGGTTTTGTTCCGCCACTTCTTTTAGGGCGGAGAGCACATCTAAAGGAGAAGTGCCGAGATTGAAAGATTGCTTCACCTTTTCCAAAAAAAGAGAGGCGCTCTCTTTTTGAATATAGACGGGGAAGTGTCCCAATGTGATGGGAGCGTAAAACTCCTTGCGCAGGGTTTCATCGTCTCTCCAAGCTTGGTCCTCTTGAAAGAATCTGACGGCCAAAGAGTAGGTCTTATGTCCTTTTAAGTTCTGGAAGACGAATTGGTAAGTGTGGCCATTTCCGGCGGCGGCTTGGGAAGGATCTTGTACGAAGCGAAAATCTGAAGGAAAAAAATGAATCGTCATAATGGGTGAATCCGTTGTTTAATGTGTGGGACTGTTTTTTCGAATGTCGATGACAGAGCCTGTCACTTTCGTCTCTTTCAAAAGGGCGATGATCTCTTGGGCGACGGCATCGGGAGAGAGCCGGTCCAAAGGATCTTCTTCAGGGAAAAACTCTTGGCGCATGGAGGTGTCGGTGCGTTGCGGAGCCACGGCGTTGATCAAAAGCTCCGGCCTCTCTTCGGAAAGCCCTTGGGTAAAGTTCACCACGCCGGCCTTGGTTGCGGAGTAGATGCAATAGCCCTTGCGTCCTCGGGAATAGGAAGAAGAGGCGAAATTGATGATGTGGCCGCCGGGTTTGATCCGGGCGAGTTTGCATGCATAGATCACCCCTTTGAGGTTGACGTCGATGATCGCGGAGATCTCTTGAAAGGAGCAGTCTTCCAAAGCCTTGAGGTGGAAGAGGCCAAAGCAGTTGACGAGAGCGTCGAGAGGGCCCTCTTCGCGAGCGATGCGCTCAAAGAGGCTCTCTGCTTGAGAGTAAGAGGAGAGATCGGCGCCGTAAGGAGCGCTTCTTCGAGAGAGGATCAGAGGGCGCGCCCCTTCTAAAAGAAGGCGCTCTTTGATCGCTTCTCCAATGCCCCCGGTTCCTCCCGCAAGGGCGATTGTTTTTCCTTTAAGAGAGGCGCATGGGTGACGGCGTTTGGTCTTCCACCGGAAAAAGAGCTGTTCGGCAAGAGAGAGGTCCATTTCCGTTGTGATCTTCATGTTGGATTCGTCTCCCGCAATCAGATAGATCTCTTTGCCCAAATCCATCACGAGCGTGCAGTCGTCCGTTGCGGCTTCTCTTTTGCTCTTTTGGTGCGCTTCCAAAATCAGAGGGTAGGAAAAGCTCTGAGGAGTTTGCCCGCGGAGGTACAAGGAGCGATCGGGAATGGACGAGATCTTCTTTAGATCCGAGGAAAAGACCAGGGTGTCCGTAGAGGGGATGCAGGTGTCTGTCGCCAGGTGCTTTTTCACTCCCTCAACATTATTTCTTAAGATCTCTTCGCTGACAAAGGGACGCACGGCGTCATGGATGAGGACATACTCGGTAAAGGCCGGGCAAGCTTCAAGCCCCAAAAACGACGACTCCTGGCGCGTCTTTCCTCCTGCAACCAGATGGACCGGGTGGGGATATTCTTTGAGATCCCTTTCGACTCTTTCCATCCAGAGAGGATGGCAGACGAGGAGGATGGCATCAAAAAGTCCGCTCTCTGCAAAGCGATCCAAGGTGTGCAGGTAGATCTGTTTTCCAAAGATATTGTGAAACTGCTTTGGCACAGGACTTCCAAAGCGAGCCCCTTTTCCGCCCATTAAAATCAGTGCGGCCGTCATACAAAATCCGTAAGTTTTCGAGCAAGTATACACGATCGGTCACTTGAGCAAAAGGATCTCTTTGACTACTATGGATCTCGACATAGCGATCTCATGCCTGAGTAGCTCAATTGGCAGAGCAATGCATTCGTAATGCAGAGGTTGTCGGTTCAACTCCGGCCTCAGGCAGTTCTTTATCCCCTTCGTCTTATACCGAACGCACTTGAAAAATTGGAATTTCGGCTGCGCCAAAGCCTCGGGGTTCGACGATCGCACGCCGCCCCAAATCCAATTTTGAAGTGCGTTCGGTATAGCAATTGGCGGCCCATTTGCAATTTCACTAACCTATTTGAGATCCTTCGCTCCGCGACCGTCGGATGCAAGCGGGTTTTTCATAGTTTTAATTTTATTTCTGGCTCTTTGTTTGATTTTGTTCTAAAATTAACAACTAAATTAATTATAATGACTCAATCTGCCGGATCAGTCCGGACTCGCTGCGCTTCGGAGGAGGGTGGTCTGCCCTTCTCTTGCATTTCCCTTTCCAACGAAGAGGAGAGAGAGAAATGGCAGGCGCGGTTCCGGGCAGCCTACATCCGCTCGGGCTCTCCTATCTCGTTTCGGCAAGGGATGTCGGTTCAGGAGGTGTGCCGCCTCCGGCCCTTAACGCGCATAGAAGAGGCCAGTCTCGCTCTTGCCTTAAAATGGCTCCGGAGGCCCGATCTTGAAGATCGGAGGCGCTCTTATTTTCTCAATGTCTCTCAGGGCTCGTTGGGTATTGAGTGTGTCGGTCTGAGCAACTGCCATCGGCTTTTCTTCCGCGCCTCCCGGCTTTTGACGAAGCTTAGCGCCCCCTTTTCTCAAATGGGGATTGATCTTGATAAACTCAAATTCAAGCTCTTTGGGGCTTTGGGGTTGTTTGAAGCTGCCATTAAGGAGACCGGAGAGGAGAATCTTCTGGAAGCCAACCGCTACATTGCGCTTCTCAAAGACAAGTTGCACGGCCTCTCTCCCTCTTTGAGGGGCGATAAGAAAAGCGCAGGCGAGGAGCTGGCAAAGATCTTAACCCAAATCACCCTTGCCTTCATGCGGGAAGAGTATTTGCTCATCCTCATCCAGCCCCTCGATATCCAAGACGTCCTTCTTAAAAGAGAGAAAAAGCAAGGATCCTTTACTCAAGCGCTCTCTTTTCTGGAAGAGATGACGGGGGAGTTTTATTCGATTGCAAGCGCTTCTCGGAACATGCTGGAAGACGAAAAGAGAAGAGTGTGCAAGGCTCTCTTAAAGAAAGACCGCGTCTTGGAAAAAGCCTTGAGCGGGGAGTGGGAGAGTTTGATCCGCTCTTTGAAAAGCGATCTCTTGGCTCCTCTTTCCGAGTTAAAAGATCTGGAGCTGTTTTCATTTATCAGAGATTTTCAATTGGACCGGATGCGGGAAGATGTGATTAAAGGAGAGGTTTTGCGTCTGATCAGCGGGTATCGTGCATGCGAAGAGAAGATAGAGCGCTTTTGTAGCCGGTTTAGCGAGGTCTTTTCCTTTGATGAGCGCATCCTCCCCTTCCATCAAAGGGTGCTGGACGCCTTTAAGATGGTGCCTTCCCAAATCGAACAAAGCTGTCCCTTCGTCTCTCTTCTTCCCAACCATTTCGTTGTTTTCGTCGGTCGTTTAAGGGACTATCTTCTGCGGTTGAGCGAGACTATGGGAATAGAACGAGAGCAGTGGGAGGGATTTCTCCAGCAGTATACCCTGACGCTCTCTTCTTTTTTCCCCGAGGCTCCCAAGGGGTGCTCCTCTCAATTTGTCGCCGAGTTTAACCTCGTCCTTCACGAGATGCGCCGCCTGATTCGCGTCCTCTATGAGACCTCAGGCTCTGAGATGAGAGGGGAGCTCTTTGTTTTGGCTCGCGTCGTCAACCACTTGGAACAGGTGTTTATCGACATGCGCCTCTTCATTTCCAAAGAGATGCACGATTCGGAGGGCGAGACGATCAAAATCTTCATGGTGATATCGGAAATCTATCTGCAACGGATCGAGGTTCTCAAAGAAAAGATTGGGGAAAAGGGAAACAAGAGCCTGAGTCAGTTGGAAGGGGGGATGCATCGGCTGCACGAGGCAACAAAGGCATTTGCCGGCGCTCCTCCCTCCATCGAGTCTTTGTGCGGCATGGTCACGTCGAAAAGCTCCAATATCGCACTGGACAGCGCCACGCGCGCCTTCTTTGAAAGCGAGATCGCATGGAGTTTATGGATCCTGAAAATCTGGAATGAGACACCCCTGAAAGCGCATGCCGTCTCTTCGGAGAAACTCCAGATGCTGCCTCCCTACATCCGCATGGAGCTGACAACCTATGTGGACCAACTCAATGAAGAGATGATCCGTTTTAGGAGAGTGTTGCAGACGCTCGAGAAGGAGTTAACGGAAAGGGTTGCGTCGCCGGAGTTGGACCTGCCCTCAATCGAGAGCTGTTTGAGACAAACCCATCGTCAGATGGTCCTCTTTGACATGCAGGGGATATTGCTTGAGATCGAAAGGGTGTGCGAAGCGTATCGCGCTTCAAATCCCGATCAAAAAGAACCCTACAATTTTTTAATCCACTTCTTTTTGGAAGAGGTCGTCTTCCTTAAGGATGAAATGGAAGAGTTTTACTTAAGCTCCCTCTATTGGCCTCATATCCCTTTGCGCGACTGGGCCTATATGGAACGACTGTCTAGCTCCGACAATAAGACCCTTCATGGGACGGAAAAGGGGCGGGAGTCCAACCGCCTCTCTCCGACCGCCTTCTCAGAAGTTGGGATAGAGGAGAAAGGAAACAAAGAGGCGCCGGAACTTATCATGGTTGTCGGAAAGGATGCGGCTGCTTCTCCCTTCGCCCCCTCCCTTCAACATCTCTTAAGCGCTTTTCACCGGCTCCTTGCGGAGGAAAACAAGCTCTTTAAAGAGAGACTGCACGAAGAAATCCTCGGAGGAAAGTTCGAGATGAAAAAAAACGCCTTAGAAAACCTGGGAGTCTACCTGAACTCTTTAGAGGGTTGGCTCCGCGCAGAGTCTAAGAGTACGCGCTTTCCCTATCTCTTTGTCGAAGGCATTCTTGTCAACGGAGCGCTGATTGTCGAGCAGTTCTTAAAATCTCTTCTGTTGCCCGATGAAAGCACTCCCGCTCTTTTGAACACCCACTCCATTGCCGAACTGCTCGAAGCTCTCCAGCCGCGCTTGCAGATCTCCACTCTTCTCAAAGAAGGAGAGATTAAACAGTTCATTGACATGGGGAGGCTGATTACGGAAGGAAATCGCCATCTGTGGAATATCTCTTCTTTTCAGACCTATCTTTTGCGCCGCTCGGTGCGGCTCTCTCGAAGAGCGCTCTCTGAAGAGCGCAGCGAAGAGATTAGACGCACCCAACAAAGCGCGAAAGAGCATCTCATGCAGACTCTTTCCTCCTTGCTGAAAGTGTGCGGCAAAGAAAACCTGTTCATTTTTGAAAACGAGCTCCCTTGCTTATCGCAAGAGAAAGAAGAAGAGCTCAGTGATCTCTTCCTTGAGGTAGAGCCCAAGGAGGAGGACCGCCAGTTTTTTCAAAGTATTGAAAAAGCGGTTTCAAAGATCGAAGACGTTCTTTGCAAAGAGCATGAGCGTCCGTTGCATGAGATGCTCCAGGTGCGCAAGAATTCCGGCAATGTCGTCATTAAAAGAGAGCGTCTGATTAGAAAATCTCAAAACGATGCCCGCTTCGCCCTCTGCGGAGTCAAGGAGGCAGCAAGAGAGCTCTATTCTCCCTCTTCCGCCCCGATTTTTGCAGACAGCCTCTTATTTAAGAGCTGTCTGATTTTAGAAAATGTCCTTCACGGCCTCCTGGCAACCGTGGAGATTCCTCATTCTCAAGATCCCTTGGACCATCATTTGTGGGAGAGAGGAGAGCCGGCGGACAGACCTTACTTCTATCTCCACCGCCTCTTCGATCTTCTGATCTTGCTCGAAAAACAGCTCTCTTCGGAAGGAAGAACGCTTCCTGTGACTGCCGAAGGGAGGCGGGCGATTCGAGAAGTCAACTCTTATATCGGCGCCATTCATCGCTACTGGGGCTCTCTTGATCAAGGAGAGAGCGTCAAACTCCTAAAAGAGCTCTCTCTTTTCTCCGACGCTTTGGTTCTTTTGCAAAAGGGATGGAGTCTTCCCTGGGAAAAGGAGGCCGTTTTGAAAAAGAGGCTGCAAGAAACCGACATCCGAAAATGGCCCGGAAGGATCTTGGAGGAACTCTCTTGCATCCGCCGCGAAAGACTCCATCCGCTTGTCATCGAGCTTCTGCAAGCGTCGGAGCGCCTGCTTCTTTTTCAACAAGAGCTGATGGAGAGCTTTGCGGCAGCAAACAGCCGAAAACCCCACTTTTGAGTTCATCCCTCCCCCGTTGGGAAACCCGGCCCAAAACCGCAAAAAATTCTCGGGCCTTAAGGCCCGAGTTCATCTACCGACAAGCAATGTGTAAACTCCTGCTTGGCCTCATTTTTTGCGATTTAGCGGAGATTGGGATCGGCGACGAGTTGCATGGGGGCGAGCTTTTTGTGGATGAAGGCGGCGCGCGCGTGGGGAAGGTTTTTGGGATCCTTTTCTTCTGCGAGATAGGTCAGGTGCGCTTTTCGGCATTGAAAGAAGACCTCATTGAGTGCCTGATCGGTTATTTTGTTTATCCAACCCAGGTCTAAGCCGAGCTTCATTAGGCTGAGAGCGTCGAGCGTTTCCGGGGTTTGAAGCTGATAGGAGTGCATCAAGAGTCCAAAAGCGCGAAAGACCAGGTCTTTGAGCTCTGCCTTGGAGTCGTGGCGCAGCTCTTCGCGTAATTTCTTTTCCAAAAGAGTCAGTTCTGTCGCCGCAGAGTGGAGGGCGTAGAAGATCTTATCCTCGCTGACGCCTAAAGAGAAGCGATTGGCTAAAATCAGAAGGTCTCCTAGAAAAACATCAGGAGTGCCCTGCATGCCGGAGACTTCAATCTCTTCTTCTTTCTGTTTGGCAAGTGCGTCTTGGATCCTTTCCATGCGGATGAGCGCCGGCAGGTGAAGGAAGGCGGTAGCTTGAAGAGCGGTGCCGCACTGAGAGGGGTGCGAGGTGAGAAAGCCCCATTTTGGCGCATAGGCAAAATCGAGTATTTTGGCAATGGAGCTGCTGATTTGAGAAAGAGAGGTCCACGCCTTCTCCAGGCCGGCTTTGCATGCGCTCAGATGGAGCTGCAGATGGTCTTCGATATTAAAGAGCGCTAAGATGCTCGCGCTCTTTTCGATGAGAAATCCCTGGCCTCTGAGCGTGTTTTGAAACCCCTCGCGACAGAGAAAGTGCTCGAATAGATACTCTTTGTCGGTAGCGGAGAGCATCTCTGCGCTGAAGAATTGGGGTTCCGTGAAGTCCGCTTGTGCAAGAAGAGCGTTTTTCAGATCCTCTTCTACCGAAAGCGCCTCTCTCTCTTTGAGTTTGGGAGGGAAGAGACGGCGCGAGAGGTTGCGCCTCAAGACTAAGGTCGTTGCCGGCCAGATGGGATCGGCCTCTTGCTCCCAAGGGAGGTGTTCGAGAAGATAGGGTGGCAATTTACTTGTCATTTTCCTTTTTTTCTTGCAGAGCTTTGATTTGATCTCGCAGCCAGGCGGCCTGTTCGTAATTCTCTTTTTTCAAAGCCTCTTTGAGCGCCTCATGGAGAGAGGTGAGCTGCTTGGAGGGAGTCACGCCCAAGATCTCCTGAAGAGATTTCCCCGCATGCAACGGCAGATGGGCCGTCCGCTTCAGGCTCTTTTTTAAACGTGACGGAATCTTTTCGGTTTTTAAAAGATCGGAAAGAATGACGTCGGAAAAGACGTCATAGCACTCCGGACATCCCAAGGGGTTTCCCATCTTGACCCACTCTAAGTTTGTCTGGCAGTTGCCGCAGTAGACGCCCGCCCGCTTCTCTTCCTTTTCTTCCGAAGCTCTCTCTACCCCTTCCGTCCCATGGAGCCTTCTTTGCAAAACGGGGCAGTCGGCGCACATCTCCGTTACAACCGTCGAGTCCTGGGTCATTTCCTTGTAGAGAGTGGAGATGGGTTTTTTACAATGACTGCATTCAACGGGTCTTTCAGCCATAGGTTTTATCCTATTCCAAGAGGATAAAAAAATAAAGGGCTCAGCCAGACATCCGGAGATACAACATATTATGGACAAGGCGGATCTTCAAAAGCGAGTGTGGGCATCAGCCGCAACATGGATTGCATTCTCATAAAAGGGCGTGGGTCTTATCCGAGGTCCTCTGCCGTATTGCAGGAACTATCCTGTTGTATGCAAACGGGTTAAAATCGGTAACCGAGGGCGCCGCCGATCACTCCGCCCCCAATGT
>Ga0154336_104_pt1 | contig 52878 bp, 42 predicted proteins | sample RifGroA2_FD_115864 | JGI IMG/M metagenome (GOLD analysis project Ga0154336, IMG submission 115864) | Chlamydiae bacterium GWA2_50_15
CGCCATCAGGAGGTTATTTATTCCGTTTTGGTTGGGACTGGGAACTCCTTCGGGAGGATACGGGCGGTTCAAAAAGTGCTCGATCAGATCGACGTTGCCGTCAACGGCGGTAGCTTCCAATGCTTCATTGATGCCCTGTTGAGAGGGATGCGGCACTCCGCCTAAGGGATAGGCGCGGCTCAAGAGGTGCTCGACTAGTTTTTTTTGTCCACCACACGCCGCAGCTTTGAGTGACTCGTTGACTTCCTCTTGTTTGAGATCGAGAAGGCTGCCGTAGTTCAAGATTCGTTCCACCATGATTTGATCGCCTATTAAAGCTGCATAAAAGAAGGCTTCCATGGAGAGAGGCGCTTCTCGATGTCGTAAAAGGAAAGAAGCTAAGGTGTAAAGATTTCTTGACAAAATGGTGTGTGGATCAAAGATTCCATTTCCATGCGTTGTCAAAAGAAAGGGCCGAATGCATTCGGTGACAGCATCGGGAAGAGTGCCTAAAGAATCTGCTTGGCGTGCATCGAACTCTTTTGTTTCAACCCATTTACAAGCCGCTTGGCACATTAAAGAAGAGGGTCCGCTCATTCTTGATGTCATAAATCCTTTTAATTTTTGGTTTTCTCGCGTGTTTATTTAATTAAATCCAATATAGCCGACTTCGCCTCTTCGGAGAGAGAGGTAAAACCTGGCTTGATCCCGCGCTCCGCCAAGGTAAAGGCCTTGAATGTGTTGCAGATGCGGCCGTCTAAGCGTATGCCGATGCCCTGGATGTCGAGCGCGTGGGCAAAGTCTCCAAACATCTCAAGAGAGAGTTCGCAGGCGGTAATGAGAAAGAGGATCTTTCGATGAGGGTTCTCTTTAAGAGTGTCAAGGATCTTTTTTCCAATATCATAGACCGTGGGAATCATAAAAGAGAGGACGCGCTCTTCGGGAAGGAAGTTTTTTACCTTGGCGATAAAGCACTGCCTGCAGACGGCATGGCCAGGGTCGAAGAGACAGGCGGAGTGGAAGCGCTCTGTCGGGCATTCTCGGGGCTTGTGGCAAAAGGAGAAGCCGACAATCAATAGCGAGTCCTTCCGTGCGATGCTCTCTTTAAAGTCGGAAAGCTCTTTAAGTCCATAGAGATAGAAGGAGCCTTGCCTAAGAGTGACCTTCCGTTTTAGAACGGATTTTATATAGGAAAAGGCGTATCTTAGCGGGCGTTTCAAGAAGGCTCTAAGAAAGAGATGCTCTTTATCATGGGTGAGTAAGTAGGCGATCGATTTGAGTTTGAGAAATCTTCGTGTCATTCGTGTGATGCCGACGATATTTGGCTGAGAGGGGAGTTTTTTGAGGGGATGGGAGGACGCATGTTTTTTGGCGCCTTCTTCCCAAGCCGCTTCAGCCGCTTCCCGCGAGGGGTATGCGTTCCAGAACCGTTTCATGCCAGAGAGGATAATGACTCAGATTCTTTTTTCACTAGTCCCCGTTTTTAAAAATTTTCAAGGCCGGCAACTCGTTTCGTCTCAAGAAGAGCGCTTGAGAATTGTCCTTTCTGTCGCCGGCGAAAAAATCCGCCGCATCCTCTACAGAGAGTATCTTTTGACTTTTTCCAAGCAGAAAGAAGAGCTTGAGCTGTTGATGAAAGAGGAGCTTGCCGCTCGAGGCATCTCTTTTTGGGGAAGCGCAGCGGAGACAACGCCTTTCAATGAGGTTCACATCCCTTTTCAGAGGGTTTTTCATGTGCTCTCCCTTCTCGCTTCCCGATCCGGCCTTTACTTTCAAAATGAGAGGCTCCATTTTCAAAGCGGTGCCAAGGACTCTCTTGTTTTGAAGGTCTTGCAGAAAGCAGATGAGCTTTTCATCCGAGGGGAGCTTGGAGGAGAGGATGTGACGGCATGCTCCTGGATTTTTCCCGCCCCTTCAGCATGGTTTGTGAGAAAAGGAGTGCTGGCTCCGGTAAAGGGGGCTGTCGATCCCTTTTTTTGGAGGCTCGTCTTTCCTTATGCGACCGCTCTTAAAGATGAGAGCAAAGAGCGCTTTATTGAGCGGGCAGAGACTCTTGCCTTTGTCCGGTGGGAAAATCAGGAGGGGAAGAGAACGGCGCCTTCTCCGTCTCTTCTCTTAAAGGATCCGATGGGCTCGTGCGCCGATCTTTTTTTCGACTATGAAGAGAAAGGGCGGGTCTCTTTTCATGATCCCCTTATCGCTCCCTGGAGAGAAAGAGAGGAAGAGAGAGCGTTGCAAGCCGATCTTCTCGAGGCGGGGTATCTTGCCAAATCTGTCGAGGATGCCCATTACTTTTGTCCTCCCTCCAAGGTGGAAGAAGCCCTTAAACTTCTTTTGGAGGTGGGCTGGCGAGTGCAAGAGAGAGAGGGAAGAGAGGTCTTTCTTGAGACGGGCAGTGCGCTCTCTTTTTCTCAAGAAGGGGAGCTCATTTCCGTTGGGGGCGCTTGCAATTTTGGGGAAATGAAATGTGAGTGGACCGATCTGCTTGAGGCGTATCGGCGCCGCGAGCGCTTCCTTCCCCTCTTTGATAAGGGAGCGGGCCTGATTGATCGCGTTCAGATTGAAAAGAGATGGGGCTCTCTTGCAGGACAAGAGATTGTAGGCAATCGCCTCAGGATCAAGCGGTCTCACTTTGGTCTTTTGAGTTCTTTTCCGGAAGCTCCGAAGGAACTATGTCCCAAGGAGGCAGCGTACATCCCCCTTGACCCGGGGCCTCTCTTCCAGGGAAGGCTTCATCCCTATCAGCGCATCGGGCTGGGCTGGCTCCGTTTCCTTTGGGAGGCGGGCTTTCATGGGCTTCTAGCCGATGAGATGGGACTCGGCAAGACCGTACAGGTGATGGCATTTTTTTCCCTCCTTCCTTCAAACAAACCGCATCTGCTTGTCATGCCGAGCTCTCTTCTCTTCAATTGGACAAGGGAATGCGCCTCTTTTCTTCCCTCCTTCGTCCCCTATCTCCATGCGGGAAAAGAACGCCTGACAAAGAGAGAATCTTTTGAAAGAGAGCGTCTGGTTTTGACCTCCTATGCTCTTCTTAGACAGGATCTTGCGCTCCTCTCTTCTGTTGAGTGGGGGACTCTTGTCCTCGATGAGGCGCAAGCGATTAAGAATCCCGATGCCCAAGTGAGCCGCGCCGCCTGTGCCCTTACGGCGGATTTCCGCCTGGCGTTGACGGGAACTCCTGTTGAAAACCGGCATGAAGATCTTTGGTCTCTCTTTCACTTTCTTATCCCAGACCTTCTGGGAGAGCGCAAGAGTCTTGGGGGCCAAGTGGCCCAAGGAGAAGTGAAGAAAAAGCTGCAGCCCTTTTTGCTCCGCCGCACCAAGGCGCTTGTTGCCAGCGAACTCCCTGAAAAAATCCAGCAGACGGTCTATGTGGAGATGGAAGAGGATCAGAGGGAATTTTACCAAAAGTTTCTCCAAGCCCAGCGCGAGGGGCTGCTTTCAAAGATCGCAAGGGATGGGGCAGCCAAGCACCGCCTGGAGATCTTGGAAGTGATCCTGCGCCTGCGGCAGATCTGCTGCCATCCGAAACTGATGGATCCTTCCTGGGAGGGTGGATGCGCCAAGTTCGATCAGCTTTTTGAAGACATGCAGCAGGTGGCGGAAAACTCTCAGAAGGCCCTTATCTTCAGTCAATTCACTCAAATGCTCCGTCTGATCGAAGAGGAGGTGCGGGTCCGCTCTTTTCCTTACGCCTATCTAGACGGCGGCACGAAAGATCGGCAAGGGGCTGTCAGACGGTTTCAGGAGGATCCCGGGACACTCTTTTTTCTCTGCAGCTTAAAGGCGGGAGGCGTGGGTTTGAATCTCCAGGCCGCCGACTATGTCTTTCTTTATGATCCCTGGTGGAATGCCGCAGTTGAAAATCAGGCAATTGACCGCGCCCACCGCCTGGGGAGGAAGGGAGTGCTCCATGCAAAACGCTACCTTACTTCCTCGTCAATTGAAGAGAGGATAGACGAGCAAAAGGCGGCTAAAGCTCGAATAGTTCAAGACCTTGTGGAGCAACACGAGGAGCTCAAAGAGCTGACGACCCGGGATCTTATCAATCTTCTGGAGGATCTCCCTGATCTTCCATCAGCTCATGTGCCGCTGCCTTAAGGGTTTTTAGGCCCTCTTCAAAGCCAATTTGTCTTAATATCCGGTCCAGATGGTGCACTTCGCTCAGCAGCTGATCATTGATGGTTTCCAATTCGGATATCCTTTTTAGCATCTCTTCTTTTGTCATAGAAGACCTCCCCAAGCTTATTTGAACTCAAAAGTTGGATTTTCAGCTGCGCCAAAGCTCCGGGCTTTGACGACCGCAGGTCACCCACCATCAAATCGCGGGAGCTTTCTCGTTGCCCAAAACCAGCTTTTGAGTTCATTTGTATAACAAGCAAGAGGTGTGCCTGATTTTTGGAAACTTCCGCTTTAAACGCTAGGGAAGAAAGATAAAAAACTGAGTCCCAAGGACTTGAGAGTGCGTTTTGAAGGGATGGCGTGAGTTTTCATAGACAAGACAAAAGGAAAAAATATTTTTTTTCGCCCGCGGTCGGTATACAATGAAATGAGAAGATGAACCCTATCTCGACTGCACAACTTGTCGGATGCATCCAAAAAAATGTACAGTCGAGCGTTTTTGAAAAACTGCACAATCCTCGAGGACGAGATGAAAAAAGCCCTTTTAATCGGTTTTCTTTTTTTAACGTTCTCTTCTTGTGAAAAGCAAGAAGAGGAGGAAGATATTTCCGACCTCAAAACGATGGTGCAAGCTCCAAAAGATCAAAGCTCTTCTCTCCCAAAGAGAAGTTAATCCCTCCCCCGTTGGGAAAAGAGGCCCTTAAGGGCCGGGTATTTTCAAAAGACGGGTTGGGCCAAGTTCGAAACTCGGCCCAAAACCGCAAAAATTCTAGGGGCCTTAAGGCCCGAGTTAATTGTTGTTCCAATGGTATTCGGTGGAGATCTGAGAGACCATCTCATCGAGTTTGATCTGGTCCTGATATTCCTTGTAGCTGACCTCTTTTCCATCATAGTACCACGTGGTTTGAGCGATGCCGTCGATGAAATAAGTCGAGGGTCCGTGTTGCTTGTCATTTTCCCAGATGACCTCTTTTAAGACAGCTGTCCCATCGAGATAGTGGATTTCGGATCCCTGTTTTTTCCCTTTTAGATAAGAGATCTCGTAATCTTTGGTCCCGTTTTTAAAGTAAGTGCATTTTCCATGGAGCTGGCCGTCAATCCAATCTTCCGTAGCCAGAGGCTCGCCGCTTGCAGTAAAGGTCTTTCGTTCTCCATGCAGGCCGCCTCTTTTGAAATGCACGATGCTTTCAGGTATGTTATTGGGATAGAAGGACTCGCGCTTGACCATGTAGCCGCCCTTGAACTCATCCTTGGAAAGCAGGATTCCTTCGCGATCGTAGCAGATGCGGATTCCATTTCCCTTTTCTACGCGAGACTCGGTCTCATTGTTTTTTGTAAAATATTGGCCGTCCAGAAGTTCATCCTGGCTGTATTCTTCAATGCTCAAGGGCGTACCGTCGGCATACCAGAGAGTCTTTGTTACGCGGGTGGGAGAGACTTGCAGCGTTTCGCAAAGAGGCATGCCCTGGAGATCATACTGTATCTCTTTCACCTTCTCCCCTTGATTGTAGAGAAAATAGGTCTGGACGGTATGACTATTCGAAAAGGTATGAGTCGAGGCTCCATGCAGAACGCCGTTTTCGTAGGTTGAAGTGATCGTCACCCCATTGCGGAGCGTAGTAATCACCTGTCCGGGATAGTTGCCGTTATCCCAATCCTCTTTTGTAAGTGCATAGCCATATTTGTGGATATACCGCTCTGATACAACCGGTTCTTCTTTTTTGTTTTGGTTACAGCCACAGGCTAACATTCCTAAAGTTCCAAGAACCAACCATTGCTTAGCTTTCATCCCACACCTCGCGATCGATTAAATGATAAATTGTTCTGCTACCTTTCCGGTTATTGCTGCATGTTCCTGTTCGACCCTATCCATCGAGAGGGTTTTATCAGGATCTCGATAAATAAAACGGAAAGTAACGTTCTTCCTATCTTTCCCGATTTGATCACTTTTGTAAAGATCCAAAAGAGTAATTCTTTCAAGAAGAGGGGAAGAGGCAGAGAGGATTGCTTGCGTGAGTTCCCGGATGGTGACTCTATCTGAGACAGTGAGCGTCCAGTCGCGTTGGGAAGAAGGAAAGAGGGGAAGACCTGAAAAAAAGACTCTTTTCTTAAAGCAGAGAGAGAGGGCAAAAAGAGAGAGTTCCGCAAAGTATACGGGCTTTTCGATCTCCATATGCTGCAGCAGCGCAGGATGGAGCTGTCCTATAACTCCTGCGCGTTCGGTTCCCACATGGATAGAGGCTTGTCTTTTGGGATGGAAGGAAGGAAGATGGGAGGTTTTAAAGCAGGGGTCATCGAATAAGAGGCCCTCCAGAAGATTTTCGACAATCCCCTTCAGGTCCAGGAAGTCAAACTCGCGCGGCTTGGGATCAAAATGGTAGGGAGAGGATTTTCCTGCAAGGACGATGCCAACGGCGGATTCCTCTTTGTAGTCCTCCTTTTCTTTAAAATGCACTCTCCCAATCTCAAAGGAGTAGAGGTCGCTGTTTTGGTGATCGAAGTTGTGTTTGACGCAAAGAAGTAGGGAGGGAAGAAGGGAGGGGCGAAGGATCGATTGATCCATTGAGGCGGGTTTTAAGACGGGGATGAGCCGCTCTTTGTGCTCATGCAACAGTTCTGTCACGGAAGGGCTGATCAGATCGCAGGTTATCCACTCCTGCAGGCCCTCTTTCAGCAACGTGTCGCGGGTGTTTTTTTCGAGCAGGTAGGCAGCGTCGTGAGGGATTCTGGAAGTGAGGTAGCGCTCCGCCCTTAAGGGAATGTGATTAAAACCGAAGAGGCGGGCGATCTCCTCAATCAGATCGATCTCTTTCCGAATGTCGTTGCGGTAGGTCGGGATGCGGAGGCGGATCACTTCGTCTTCTTCTTGGAGGAGATCGAAGTTCAGCCTCTTGAATAAAGAGAGGAGCTCGCCTAAAGAGAGTGTTGTTCCCAATAAGGAGTTGATGCGCTCTTTGCGCACGCTCAACTCTTTAGGAAGAAATTCTCGAGAAGCGCGCACGATCTTTCCCCGTGCAATCTTTCCGCCTGCAAGTTGTTGAATATGGGCCGCGGCGAGATCTAAAGCCTGCGGGACCGCTTGAGGATCGATCCCCTTTTCAAAGCGGATGGAGGAGTCGGTGCGTAAAGAGAGCCACTTGCTCACCTTTCGGATTGCCGCGGGGTGGAAGGCGGCAGATTCGATGAGGATGCGCGTCGTTGCCGAAGAGACAGAACTCTTTTCGCCGCCCATGATTCCTGCGATGGCTAAGGGCTGGCGGGAATCGCAGATCAACAGGGCCTCTTCGGGAAGATCTCGTTCTTTTCCGTCGAGCGTGAAGAGCTGACGGTAAGGGGTTTTCGAAGAGACGAGGATTTTCTTTTTGTCGATCTTGTCCAGATCAAAGGCGTGAAGCGGCTGGCCCAGAAGGAGCATGACAAAGTTCGTCACATCGACCACATTATTGACGGAACGAAGGCCGCACTTTTCACAAAGCTCGGCAAGAGAGGAAGGGGAGGGTCCAACAGTAATGCCCTCGAGGATGCGACAGGTGTAGAGGGGACAGTTCTCGTTATCGTAAACCTCGACGTCGATCAGCTCCTCGATCGGGCGGCCCTCTTCTTGGAAAAGGAGCTTCGGAAATTTGACGGGAAGATCGAGCAGGGCTCCCAATTCCCGAGCAATGCCCAAGAAGCTCATGCAATGTCCCAGATTGGGAGTTAAACTGATGTCAAAGACCGTCTCTTTAAAAGCGTGTTCGATTCCTTCCACTTCCAGGCCGGCAAGTGTCAAAACTTCCGCTACCTTATTTTCGGAGAGAGTTAAGGGTAAAAGTTCTTTTAAGGCTGAAAGGGGGACTTTCATAAAAAACAAAATCCGGTATGTTATACATATTTACTCGACTTTATAGCATAGAGGCAAGGTTCGCTCCAAAGGTTTTTATGGCTCCCAATCCTCCGCGATGGCTCTTGCAATCGCTCATTTTAAGTCTGGCGCTCAACATAGGACTCTTTGTTGCCCTTCTCCTTGTTGCTTCGAGAGGAAGCGATCTTCCCGCTCCTCCGTCTCCCGCCATGCGCGAGACCGCGCGGCCTTTGACCAACCACCAGCTGCTCGAGCAGTACATGCAAGCTTCCTACTTCCAGCTCCTCACTCTCTTAACCGATGATGAACTTGTGGAAGAAGGGTATGCCAAAAGAGATCTGGCTTTAGGAGCGCTTGTCACCTTTTATCACCTGCATCTGGAACGAGCTCTGGGCAACCTCTCTCTTCAAAAGAGGAGGATTTTGATTGCACATCCCCAAAGAGAGGAAAAGATTCCCTTTGATCTCTTCCCCGGTCTGGAAGAGTGTCACTATCAGGCGCTTCTCCACTTTCTGCAGACAGAAAAGTGGCCCTTTACTCCATTTGGTCTTTTCCAGCTCATCAAGCGCAGCCAACCCTTTCCCGATCCTACGCTGATCGAAGCCTTTTCCCATTCTGCGGAGTTGCAATCGCTCATCACACTCTTTAAGGAGTCGGGGATGCAGATTGCCCTCGGCCCTTTGGTTCAAATGATCACGCAGGGAGACTGGGAGATCCTTCAGAACTTTTACTCCCAGCAGCGCCTCCTTCCCGATCTGACCCCGCAGCGCCGCCGCACCCTTATCCTGGAATATCTGAAAGAGCGCTCCCCTTTAGCTGCGCGCATCTTCATTGAAGCGGATGCTGACTTTGCCTCTAAGAGACTCTCCGATGAGCAGATTCTTCTTCTCTTCGACCTCTACCCTGCGCAGACCTCTTTTCTTGAAGCCTTTGCCAAACAGATCCTCATAAGTCCAAGGTCGGATAGCGTCTGGAAGAGGGCCTCTTCCACGCTCGGCAAAGCTCTTCCTTCCTCGGAGCAGCCGGAAGAAATTCTCAAGGCGGACGACACCTACACGGTTCAGGAGGGCGACTCGCTTTGGAAGATCGCCCGCAAGTGCCGCACTACCGTCGATGCCCTCAAGGAAAGCAACCATCTCGAGAGCGATCGCCTCCGTCCCAACATGATTCTTAAGCTCACGCCTCCGCGCTCTTGATCGGCTAAGGGACTTCATCTACTCCGCCTCTATGCCATGGGCCACACTTGAGGAGGCGTTTCGAGGTGAGCCATAGGCCTTTAGCTGGGCCATGTTTTTGTACGGCTTCGATGCCGTACTCGGAACAGCTTGGATAGAAGCGGCAACGGTTTCCGAGAAGAGGACTGACAATCCATTGATAGAGCTTCATCAAAAAGAGAAGAAAAGAGCGCATCATGGCAGTAGCAAGCATACCATCCTTGACATTTATCTCGACTTGTACATTTTTTGACGCCGTCTTTCGGGAGAGCGGCTGTCAAAAAATGTACAAAGTCGAGATTTATACCAAAACAACTTCAAAAATCTAAAACTCAGAGGTGACGGTGAGCGCTTTTTCGATTCTCTTTTTCTCTATGACGGCTCTTTTCACCCCCCTCTCTTCCGACGGTGCTGAAGATCCTTGTTCCAGCTCTTTTCGAAAGGATAGTCTCTTCCCGCTTGCCTTCGAGAGCGTCGATCCCCTATCGGGAGAGTATTGTCTTTCCAAGACCGATATTGAAATTGTCGGGGCGGAACCTCTTTTTTTAAAACGCTGCTATCGGAGCGGGCAGAGTGGAGGATGGAGCTTTTTTCCTCCCTTGAAGCGACCGCAGAGCGATCCCCATCTTAAAGAAAAGAGGCTCTTAAACGGCAATCGCCTCTTCTGTGAATATGATGAGGCCGATCGTCTTGTGCGCCTCTATACGACGGCTCCCGATCCTGGCAAAATCTATGCTGTTGCCCTCTTTCACTATCTCGATGGAGAGGAAGGCTCTTTTGACGTTGAAACAAGCGATAATAGAGTGTTGGCATACCGATCTGAGAAGACAAGAGAGGGTGATTTTCTTTTAAGTGAGATAGGAGCTAAAGAGAGCGTAAAAGAGAAGATCTTTTACGATCCTCTGCAAGAAAAGAGAAGCCCGCTCTTAAGCTCCTATGACCTCACAGGAGGAAGAGGGAGGAGGGTGGCATATGATCATAAGCGCTACCTTGCTTATGAAAAAAGAGAACTCAAAAAAAATCCTTTCTATCATCGCGTCATAGCTCTGCAAGAACCTGTGGGGAATGACGGCTCATGGATTGCCACGAAGCGTTTTTCCTATGAGAGCAATGAGAACGGTGCAATCACCGAAGTGCGCGATGCCTATGGAAACTTGACTAAGTATTTCTACACTCCCCGCCGGCTCCTTCAGAGTGTCGAATATTATCAGAATAGAGAAGGAGTGCAGAGGCTCTGTTATACTGAGAAATTTATCTTTGGAAAGGAAGAAGAGAGCTCGCCTCGACTTAAGAGACTTTGCGAGGCCGCCTTTCGAAAGTGCGGCTGCCAAATCGGAATGAATTTGTCAGGAAGGGTAAATTTAACCCTTCCTTCAAAATTACTTCCGGCCTTGCAGCTGCCTTCTCGAAATTCGGCTGTCGCAAATTGTACACATTCGAGCTTGCCTCTTTTGGGCAAGATCCTAAGTGACAATGAAGGCAGAGAGATCTTCTCGTGGCAATTTTTTTATGATGAGAGGGGAAATAGGATTGAAGAGAGAGTCAGTGGAAGGCTCTCAGGAGAAAAAGAGGGCTTTGTTTTCGAAACCTTTTCCACTCTCTTTAGTTTTGAAGAAAGCACCTCTTTCTTGAAAGAAGAGAGGGATGAAGAAGGGCGCTCTTTTTCTTATCTCTATCTTCCGGGAACAGATCGTTTGCTCGCAAAGTTTTTTTCTTTTCAAAACACGATCAAAATCCGCCATTTTTATGAGTATGATGCGGATCACATCCTTATCCGGGAGATCGTCGACGACGGGCGTTCTTTGGATAAAGAGGAGTTGTTAGGGGTGACGCAGCGCACCGTTCGCACTTTCACTCCTAGACAAGAGCAGCCTTTCCTTCATCTTCCTGAAACGATCACTGAGAGCTATCTCGACCTGAAGACAAAAGAAGAGGTCATGCTTCAAAAAAGGCGCCTTACCTACTCCGACCGGGGGAAGGTGGGTTGCGAAGAGGTCTATGATGCGAACGGAATCCGGCGCTACACTCTGCATAAAGAGTATGACAGTTGGGGGCGGTTGACAAAAGAGACGAACGCTCTTGGGCAGGAGGCGTGTTATGAATGGGATATTTTTGGCAATCTCATCAAAGAAAAAGACTTTAGCGGACGCCTAACGACGAAAAGAATCTATGACTCCTCCAATCGCCTGGTGCGTGAGGAAAAGAGCGGAGATGACGGCCTCTTGCATGAGACGCTGCACTTTTATGATTTCTTGCACAATAAAACGGGGACGAGCGATTCCTTTGGCAATGAGTTCTCCTTAGTGCGCGACTGCTTCGGCGATCAGGCGGAAAGCCGGTTATCACCTGTTTTCTCCCCCTCGGGGGAACCTGAGGTCCTTATGAAGAGGCGCGAGGATGATGGAACGGAAGGGAGATGCATCTATGACAAAAGAGGGAATTTGAAAAAAAAGGTTTTCCAAGACGGTTCATATTTTCTCTATATCAACGATGAACAGGAGCGCATAACGGTAAAGGAGCTCTACGCTTCCTCCGGAGAAAAGCTCTCCGAGGAGCTCTTTCATTACAACGCTTTTCATCTCCTTTCCAAAACCGATGCTGAAGGCGGGGTTATAACCTATGAATATGATGGCGCCGGAAGAAAAAGTGCAGAAGAAGAGGGGAAGAGACGGGTGGAGTTTTCCTACGATGAGCTGGGGAGGATGACTTCTGTTCGGACAAGCGCCGGCGAGCATACTCTTGTTGTCTTCAAACAATATGACCTGCTGGATCGTCTCATGGAAGAGAGAACCGAAGAGGGAAAGGGAAGAGTTTTAAACAAGACTTGTTATGCCTACGACGCTTCGGGCAACCGAAACGCTATCACTCGTTTCATTGATGGAAGAGCTGCCACGGAGCGTTTCTTCTATGACAGCTTGGGGCGTTTAACTGAAAAGATTGATCCCGAAGGGGGCTTGACGCGCATCACGTACGAGGAATCTTATTACAACGCATCGGGGCAAAAGGTCCTGCAAGAGACCATCACCGATCCCTCGGGGTGTAAAATAATCAAAAGAGGCGATGCGCTCGGACGTCTCGCCTCATTGCAAAAAGTCGATGCTCAAGGAACGCTTCTTTCGGTTGAAGAGTTTTTCTATCAGGGAAAGGAGAGGCTCTCTTGCCAGCGCACTACGCTTTACACGCCGCAAGGGAGCCGGACTCAAGAGAGAACATTCACCTGGGACGTTTTGGGGCGCTTGGCGGCCGTTGTCGAATCTCCTCGCACGCCGGAACAAAAGGCCGTCCGCTATTTTTACACTCCCAAGGGGCGCTTGCATCAACTCTTCAAGCCGGATGGAGTTGTTCTCACCTATACTTACAATGCCTTAGATCAACTCACCCATCTCGCCTCTTCCGATGGCACGATCTGCTATACCTTTCTCTATGACCGGCTGGGAAGGCTTCTTTTGGCATGCGATCTTTTAACGGAGCAGTGCGTTGTTCGGAGCTATGATCTGATGGGAAACCTTATCGAAGAGAGCCTTCCGAATGGAACTACCGTGAAAAATTGCTACGACTCCTTCGGTCATCGCACGAAGCTTGTTTTACCCGATCACTCCAGCATCTCTTATCACTACGCCGATCCGCTCCATCTGAGCAAGGTGACGCGCTACGGAAAAGAGTCTCAGCCGCTCTACACGCATTCCTTTACAGCCTTCGATCTTTCGGGAAACCTGCTCTCCGAGCAGCTCATCGGCACTCTCGGAGAGGCGATTTACAACTATGATCTATGTGGAAGGATCCTATCCCAACGCCTGGGCTCTTTTTTGATACAAAGAGTTGTCTATGACAGCATGAGCAACCCCGTCCGATCTTCTTTGACCACCCCTTTTTGCGAATCGATGACCTGCGACAACGAGGATCTTCTCTCACGTCAATTTCCACACAAAGAGGCCAATGAGCGCTACTCTTGCGATCCTTGCGGAAAGGTCATTCGGCTGGATGCTCTTTCTCTTTCTTATGATGCTCTAAACAGACTGATCGAAGCGACGCATCCGGAGAACTTCAGACTTGTCTTCACATACGACGCTCTGAGCCGTCGTCTGAGCAAGAGATGCTTTGCCTGGAAGGAAAAGAGATGGGAGCTCTTTTCCTGCCAAGCCTTTTTTTATGACGATCTCACAGAGATCGGCTCCTGCAATGCAGAAGGTGCCATCAGGGATCTGTGCCTTTTTGCGCCCTCTTCTCATTCTTCATTCCCCTCTGCCCTAGCGGTCGAACTGGAAAATATCCCCTATGCTCCTATCCAGGACCTGTGCGGCAATCTCATTTCCCTTATCTCGCTTGAGACTAAAGCGCCTGTGACGGGCTCCCTTTTTAGTCCAAGCGGGGAAGAATACCGCTTTTCCCTCTCAACTCTACGAGCGCCCTGGGGTTTTTGCATGGGGCGCACCGATTTCGAAACAGGCTTTGTCTACGGGAGGGCGGGCTACTACAGTCCTGCTTTAGGACGCCGCCTGGCGGAGTCTTTTTCCGTTCTTTCGCAAAAGACGCACTCTCCTCTTAGATGACATGAAAGAGGTCGCGGAGAAGGGCGATGAAGACCTCGATGACGATGAGCACGATAATTGTCCATTCCAGACGCGAGGAGTGCTGATGGTTGAGCTCCGAGCTTAAGATTTCGAAGAGTTCGTGGATGACGGTGAGGCGTTTATTGAGGAGGTCGGCGCGTTTGGAGACGTCCAGGTAGTGAGCGGTGCGACGATAGAAGGGTTCCAAATCGGGATGGTCCCAGAAGAATTCGGGGATGTCCAAGATATCTGCATGAAGGTTAATGAAATTGCGTTCCATAAAGAGCTCTCCCATCTTTTGAGAGATCTCTTTGCGTGAAAGAAAGATCTTTCCTCGACGGGCGAGATTTTGTGGGAGGATCTGCGTATGGTCAATTGTTTTTTGAACCGTCTCTTCAAAAATGCTGAGTTTGACGGATTGTGCAAGCCCATGGGAGACGGCGAGCTTGGTGAGCGGATTTTTGTTCTGCAGGATGATCTCATCCTCTGCGATGGCCATATTCCTGCCATAGGTGAAGGTGAACTCGTCGAATTCTAATTTGGGAAGAGATTCGACTTCATACTCTTTAAGAGAGGCGACGAGATTTTTTTCCTCTTCTTCGGAAAACCCCCAAAAGACAGCAGCTCCGTAAGGGAAGTAAAAGGCCTCTTTAGGAGCTTGCTTCTCCTCTTTGTATTGAGCGTAGACAGTATCGCGAAAGCTTTGCGCTTTGACGCTCGTTTTCAACGACTGCAAGAGCCGGCTGATGTTGTATCTAGCTGCGGTACTGTAGCTGGTGCAACGCATATAAATAAGATATTTTTAACTCGACCTCGCAAATTGCACACAGTCGAGTTTAGGGTCTTTATAGATGAGAAGAGAGATTTTGTCATCTTCTCCTCCTCCTCTTTTTCTTGCTTGGATAAGGCCCCAGCAGTTATAGTCATGAACTATTTTCATGATTGCGAAAGTGGCGGAACTGGTAGACGCGCTACTTTGAGGTGGTAGTGGGAGAAATCCTGTAGGGGTTCGAGTCCCCTCTTTCGCACACTTCGTAAGAGAACAAGTTGCTAAATGATTTTTGAAAGGATCCAGGGTCTCAGGATCCAGTTGTCTTTTGAAGCTTCCAAGACCTTGCTCTCGAAGGAGGAAAAGCTCTCTCTCAGTTTTCCTGTCCATTTGGGATTGCTGATTTTGTCTCCGATACGGAAGACATCGGTTAAGATGCTTGTTCCGAGGATGCCGATTATTAAGGGCGCAATTCCTAAAGTTAGACTGCCTGCAGCTAGGGAGATCAGGGCAAAGAGACAGGCTGCAACGGAGACGACAGTTCCAACAAGGCCTATCAGGCGCAGCGATTCTGCCTTATCTTCGTCCTTTGTTGGCGTGATGAAGCCGACTGCCTCGTCAATAAAATCTTTTACTCTTTCTATGGACATATTTTTGTTATTTTTTTTGTTACTAATTATACGTCAATCTTAATCACCAGCAGTATAACACTTCTATGTAATAACGCAAGAGGGATTCTTTTTTTTGAATGCATGCTCTCATTTAAACTCGACATACTGTATGGGAAAGCCGCAACAAACAGATTGCGGCCTGTTTTTAGGCGCGGATTAATACCTGCCGTCCGTGAATGAAAAAAAAGGATTGATAAAAATTTAGCTTGACATGCAACGTGTTAATCATGAATTTCTTAAGCGCCGATTCTGCAATTTTCTTTTATATAAACTCGAGGAAAAGTGAATAGGAATTTTCTTTCTATTCTTTTTTTCTTTTTTCTCTCTGTTTTTTCAGTGGAGGCGTCATGGGAGGATGCAGCGATTCTTTCTGCCAGGCTGCCGGAGCTGGAATCCCTACTGTTCGTGGGCTCCTTTTCAGAAGAGGAGTGCGCGCTCTTCGTCTCATTTTTTGAAGAGGTCGAACCGCTCTTTTTTCTGGAGAACCGCGCGGAAGAGAAGCCGACGGGTCAGGTGCTCTTGGAGAAGATCTCAGAGTATGCCAAGGAGTTTCCCAATAAGAGGCAGGATCTGATACTCGTGGATCTGAATGGAGATTTTCGGCTGCTGTTGAAAACTCTCTTTGCCTTACAGGGACTGGCTCACGAGCGAACTTTAGTGCTTTTCAAGGTTGTCGAGGGGTCGCGAGTTCATCTTCCCGTCTGGGAGAGGTGCCGGGAAAAGGGGGTGCTTGAAGAGCTGGGATGGTGGAAAGACAGCCAAGGAGGATGTTGGAGGGAGGGAAGATATCTCTTTCATCCGCTTTGACGCCGCCCAATCGTTCATCCCTTCCCCGCCGGAAAACCCGCGCTCCCTTAGCGTTGGAGGGTCTCTCGGAAGTGCGTCCGGATCTTGTCTTGAAGAAGTGGGTTGATGGGAGCGGCGGGCAGAGAGGAAAAACGAGCCGCACAGGCAAGAGGAGCGAGCCGGCTCCACTCTTCGGATGTAAAGAGAGGAGGGGCGCAAGAGAGCGAGAGGAGGCCCTCGTGCAGCAGGAGCTTCAGGGTGAAGCTGACTTCGACAGGAGTGGGATCCGGGAAAGAGGGAAGGCGGAAGAGATAGCTTTTGAGGAGGCGGTAGAGCAGGGGCGCACGTTTTTCCGGCATTTGAGATAGGAGGAGGTTTTTTACCATCTCGCCTGCGGCTGAAAGATGGGCGAATGAACGGCGCAATTCCGGAAGGCTCTCTTTCAGGGTTGCGTCGTGCAAGCGGTAGAGGTCGGAGGATCCCTTGAGGGTGTGGAAGTCAGCAATGCAAAAGGGAGTGCTGAGCGCCAGGAGGTGAGGCCTGCTCCGGGAGATGCCTTTGAGAATGAGGCTGATCACGCCCTTTTCTTCCGTAAAGAGAGTCAGGATGCGCTCTCTTTCTTTATATTCCATGGAGCGCAGGGTGATGCCTTCTGTTTTCTCTAGCTGCATTGTTGGAAAAGTCTTTTAGTGCTACCATACCATGCTTTGCACCGATAGCTCAATTGGATAGAGTACCCGGCTTCGAACCGGGTGGTTACAGGTTCGAGTCCTGTTCGGTGCGAAGTTTTTTAGAGCTGTGATCGGACGGTATAACTTGATAAAAATGAGGAGTTTCTATGGTGGACAAACGAAAGTTTATCGAGGAAGAGACCCAAGGCTACAATATCACCGTGGTCGGTAGAAACGTCTCCGTGACCGATCCCATGAAAAAGTATGCATGGGAAAAGATATCTAAAGTCGAGAGGTTCGGGACGCACATGATGGATGTCCTCCTCACTCTTGACATTCAGAAAATCGAGCACATGTGCCAGATTGTGATGAAGTGGAACCACTTTAAGGTCAAAGTGCAGGCGAGCAGCTCGGATATGTATGCTTCCATTGATCGGGCAGTCGATCGGCTCCAGGCAAAGTTGAGACGCTGGAAGAAACGGATCCAGATGCATCACCATAAAGGTGTTCCTGCCATCGATTTGCAGGTGAATGTCTTGCAAAGGCCCTATGATGAGGTGGAAGAATTTAACAAAGAGATGGAAGAGGAGGAAGAAGAGAGAAAAAAAGAGATGGCGGAAGCCCTCCTTCCTCCAAAGATTATCGGGCACGAGACCCGCGCTCTCAAAGAACTCACGATTCAGGAGGCCATCATGAAGATGGAGCTTTCCGAAGATCCCTTTCTTATTTTCCATGATGAGACAGATCGTCATTTAAAGGTGATTTATCGCCGTGAGGACGGAAACTTTGGCGTCATCGAAACGGAAGCGGGGAAATGAACTCGGGCCTTAAGGCCCGAGAATTTTTGCGGTTTTGGGTCGAGTTTCGAACTCGGCCCAAGCTATCTTTTGAAAATACCCGGCCCTTAAGGGCCTCTTTTCCCAATGGGGGAGGGATGAACCAGGGCTTTCGGGGCCGGCCGCCGGAGGACGGATGAAGGAGAAGCTGCTCTATGATCCCATCCGCCAGAAATGGGTAACGGCGACTCCGGAAGAGCGAGTGCGGCAGGCTCTTGTGAAGAAGATGGTAGATGCGTGCGGCTATCCCCAAGAGCTGCTCTCTGTTGAAAAAGACCTAAAGGAGCTGCCGCACTTAAAGAACTGCGCGCTTCCTCTCCCCGACAGGCGGGCGGATCTTATTTGCTTTTGCAAAGAGATCCATCCTCTCTATTCCTATTATCCGCTGCTTTTAGTAGAATGCAAACGGGATCGCATTGATGAGAGGGGGCGCAGGCAGCTGATGGGGTACAATCATTTTGTACAAGCCTTCTTTATCGCTTTAGCTGCTCCCGAAGCGTTTGAGTTGGGCTATTTTAACAAAGCACAAGGGAAATATTGTTTTCATCATGTCCTCCCGTCTTATTCGCAACTGCTTGAAAAAACGAGATGGGCGGATTCTCCGTCCTCAGGAAGAAATCCGGCCCTTAAGCCCGGGTAGTTGAGAATTCGAATGGGCAGCGGTGGAAGTCTTCTCCAACCATGCAAAATCCCGGGTCTTCATGCCCGGGTTTATAGAGACAGCGATGTTATTTGAACGGTTTCCTAAGATTGGCTTTTATCTGAACGTCGGGGAGTTTACTTCCTGCGAACTCACTCCTCTCTCTTCTGAAAAGATCGAGGAGATGAAAAAGAAGCTGGCTTCTTTAACTCTTCAAAACAAACTCTTGCTCTATGTTTTGGGTTTAAGAAGAGGGGAGTTCTATTTTTTGCTCAAAGACTGGCTAGCTCAGGACGCAAAGCGCGTGCTTCTTTTTTGGGAAGAGGATCTTGCCGTATTCGATGCCTTTGCACGATGCCCTGAGGCAGAAGAGGTTCTGAAGTGTCGACAGGTGCATCTTCACTATGTCGAAAATCTCGAAAAGTGGAAAGACGATGTCGTGCGGCTCGCCTTTCAATTCCGCGTTGTAGGTGTTGATGTGATAGGGGGAGTGGATGCGGATCCGGATAGAGTAGAATACTGCCGTCTGGAGATCCTTCGCAGACATGTCGTCTCAGAAGGTTTTTTTGTGGAAACAATAAATGCTGCTGAGTGTCCAAGGAATATCTTAAGAAATCTTTCCCACCTTCCTCGGGCTTCCCACGTCAATCAATGGCGGGGAGCCTTTCCCAACATTCCTGCGATCATTTGCGGAGCCGGCCCTTCCCTGGATCACTCTCTTGAAGAGTTGAGATCTGTGGATAAAAAAGCCTTAATTATTGCAGGGGGATCGGCCCTCTCTGTCTTCAGCCAGGCTAATGTAGAGCCTCATCTTGCTCTTGCAATAGACCCCAATACCCTAGAGTATTCTTGTCTTCAGAATATGAAGCTCAAACAAGCGCCTTTTATCTTTGTGACGCGCCTTAATCACAAGGTGTTGTCTTTGGTTGCGGATCTTCCTCTTGGATGCATTACTTCACAAGTAGGAGGGATTGGAAACTGGATAGACAGAGATCTTGGGCTCGATCAGCAGCCGCTGACGGACTTTTTTGGAATTGAGGAGCAATCAGTTACCTCCTTGGCGCTGCATCTAGCTGTGTTTTTGGGTTGCGACCCCATTATCTTGGTTGGGGTAGATCTTGCCTATACTGAGGGAAGGCTCTATGCAAAAGGAGGGCTAAATGAAGAAAAGATCGATTATGAAACCTTGAAGGAGAAGGCTTTTCAGACACGACATCAACCTCTGTGGAGAGAGGACGTTTATGGAAATCAGACCTTGACCCGGTTGCAGTGGGTGATGGAATCTTCTGCAATTGCTCTTTTCGCTAAATATTATTCTGATCGCCGGTTTATCAATGCGACCGCGGGAGGGCTGGGATTTGATTCCATTTGCCATCTTCCTTTAAAGAAGGCTTTAAAAGACTCATGCCAAAAGGAGTACGATTTAAGAGAGCGCATTGCCCAACTCTTGGACAAGCATCGTCTACCTGTCAGCAAGGAAATGGTCAAGGCCTTTCAGGAGCGCTTTGATCAGAGTGTTCAGCGCGCCCTGGTTCTTTGCCGCGCCTATCTTAAAGAGATAGAAAAGGGAAATATTATCCCTACCGGAAAGATGGTTCTTTATGAGTATGATTTACAAGAAGAACCGATCTATCAGTTCCTTTTAAAGGAAACCGAGAATTGTTCGGAGCTACGGTTCTATGACAGCGAAAAAGAGAGGCTCGCCCGGAAGTGGAAGAACTTTCTTGAGATTCTCTTGGATCTTTCATCTCCTCAGGAGGAATAAATTTTAAGCTTATTGCGCAACGTGCGGACGCTGATGCCCAAACTCTTTGCAGCGCGTGTGCGATTATGATCATAAGAGGCAAGAATTTCTAAGATGTGCGCTCTTTCCAGATCGGCAAGAGCGACCGTTCCTTCCCGTTTTTCAAAAGGAAGGTGTTCCAATAAGAGATCTTCTACAGTGATGATTTCCCCTGGAATCATGACGACGGCTCTCTCTAAGATGTTGGCAAGTTGACGGATATTTCCCGGCCAAGAGTACTCGATGAGCTTTTCTCTGGCTTCGGGAGTGAGCCGTTTGGGCTCTTTTCGGCTCTCTTTGGCGGCGCTTTGCAGAAAATGGAGCGCCAAGGGGAGGATATCTTCTCTTCTCTCCCTCAAAGGAGGGATGTGGATGGGAATGACGTTTAATCTGTAATAGAGATCTTCCCTAAAGAGCTTTTTCTGAATGGCTTCCTGAATGGTTCTATTGGAAGTAGCGATAAAGCGGATATCTACCGTCAGGGTCCGATTGCCTCCAACCCGCTCAAACTCCATCTGTTGGATGGCTCGTAGAAGTTTGGATTGAAGATGGAGGGGCACTTCAGTGATTTCATCTAGGAGAAGAGTTCCCTTGTTGGCCAGTTCGAAGCGGCCTATCCTTCTTTCCAGGGCTCCTGTATAAGCCCCTCTCTCATGGCCGAAGAATTCCGATTCGATCAAAGAATCGGGAAAAGCGGCGCAATTAACCTTGATAAAGGGCTCTTCTTTGCGCAAAGAGAGCGTGTGGATCGCCTCGGCAATCACCTCCTTGCCCGTTCCCGACTCTCCCGTAATGAAGACGCTCGATGGGCTCTTTGCAATCTTTTCGAGATCATTCAAAATTTTTTTCATCTGGGGAGAGGACGCAATGATCCCTTCTCCGGATTTTCTAAAACAGGAAGAGATCTCCTGTTTTAAGAAATTATTTTGCTCCAGAAGAAAGAGATGCTCATTGGCTTTTTCGAGAAGGGTATCCAGCGTCTCCGGAGAGAAGGGTTTGATTAAGTAGTTGAAGGCGCCCTGCCTCATGGCTTCGACGGCATTCTCGACGCTGGCATAGGCGGTGACAATGATAACAAGCGTTTTAGGAGAGAGAGTTTTTGCGCTTTTCAAAACGTCCATTCCGGATTTCCCCGGCATCTTCATATCGGTGATCACGAGATCAAAGTGTTCCCGTTTGATGAGATCGATGGCGAATCTCCCTTCTGATGCCGTCACGACATCCACTTTTTTTTGCTTGAGCGTCTCTGCCAAAAAGTTCCGCATCAAGGCCTCGTCGTCAACGATGAGAACTCTTTCAATGGTCATCGCATACCTCTTAAAGGCAAAGAGATGAGAAAGTTCGTGCCGACCCCTACTTGAGAAGAGACCTCCAGCTTTCCCAAGTGGGCGCGGATGATTTTGTAGGCTTTGGAAAGGCCCAGGCCGCACCCCTTCTCTTTGGTTGAGAAAAAGGGAGAAAAGATTTTGACTAAGTCTTTTTTTTCAATTCCCGTTCCTGTGTCCTTGATGTTCAAATGGAGAAGATCTTCCTTTTGAGAAAGGGTTATCATAAGAGTTCCTCCTTCAGGCATGGCTTGAACGCCGTTGAGCATGATATTGAGCAGGGCGGAGGTCAAGAGCTCTTCATCGACAACTGCCATCAGAGGTTTGGAAGGAAGCTCAGTGGAAATTGCGATCTTTTTTGTCGACCGTACATCGGCCTTGAGAAGTTCCACGAGTTTTAACAGGAGGTGGTTGATGTTGAGAAGAGCGATGCGCAATCTTAATGGGCGGGCATAGTGCAGAACCTCTTCAACGAGATGATTGAGTCTTTGAGTTCCTTCAATGATGTAATCGATCTTTTCCAGACTTTTTTTCTCTTTTGCCATCTCTCTTTTTAAGAGGGAAGCAAAACCTAAAATACCACCAAGAGGATTGCGAATCTCATGAGCGACAAAGGCTGCCATCTCTCCCAACTCTTTCATGCGCTCGTTAAGATGGGCCAGTGTTTGCAGAGAGCGGACCTCAGTCATGTCACGCAATAGAAGAATGATCCCTTGGGTGCTCTTGGGACCCTTTCTGATAAAACTGACGCCGATTTCAAGCTCTTTTTCCCAAAAAGTTAAAGGGATGAATCCGGGGGCGCGCCCCGTCTTCAGAGCGTCATTTAAAGAAAATCCGAAGAGATCGTCAGAAAAAAAGTCCCAAAACTGTCCAAAGAGAACTTTTTTTCGTTTCACACCTAGGATCTTTTCCGCAGCAGCGTTGAAAGTGCTGATCATTCCCGTCCGGCCGACAAAGAGAATGCCTTCATTGATGTGGCTCAACAGGCTTTGCAAATAATGCGAAATGAGATCCAGTTCAATCACTTTCTTCTGCAAGGTGCGATCGCTCTTTTCGAGCTTCGCGTTGACCTCCAAGAACCTCTTTTGCAAGCTCTTGTACGCCTTTTCCAAGCGATCCGTCTCTGTGGAAAATTGCTGAAAAGCCAGAAGAAGGCTCTCCATCTGTTCCGACAGATGCCGCTCTTGATGTGCTGAAACCTCTTGGGCCATTGGATGTGCTCCCAGCCCAATTATAGAACTTTAGCATATAAAGTAAATTTTTTATTGATAAATGTTTGTTTTTAGGTTCCTCCTCTTTTGTTTATTAATAAAAATTTCTTATTATATACCGCCCTCTGGTGAAAAATAAGGCTTCTGCTGCGATCTACTTGCATCAGATACCGCTCCCATCCTGTAAACTTCGGACGGTATAAGAAGGAAATCCTTGTCAAAGGATATCCTCTTTTGGTTTGATAGAGGGCAAAAGTTGGGAGAAGTTCGATGAAGCCCTGTCTCTATTTTCTCTTTCTTTTGGTGCTTGCGGCCTGTACGGGCCCGGAGAGGGCTCATGAGAAAAAATTGAGAAGAGCCAATGCCAAGGGAGAGTTTATTTTACGCAATCACGATGATTTTTTTTACCTGATCCCCCCTCCCAAGTGCCGCACTCGTGAAAAGTATCCCTGGGAGAAGAATTATATCGGCCGCTTCCCGAAGATCACCAAAGAGTTTTTTCGCTGCAAGGGTAAGAGTTCTAATCTTTTACATCTCAGGCAAGAAGAGGCGGAGAGAGAAGTTCCTCTGTTTGATTGCAATGGAGGCTTGCAGCACACTCTCCCCGTCCGCGATGGAATAGAGTTTATCTATCCTGTCCTGATCGAGATTCTCAATTACATCCAGGCGCGTACGGAAAAAAAAGTGATGATTACCTGCGGACACCGTTGTCCCGCCCATAACTCCTACTCCGATCCAAAGCCGGAAAATCAGACTTCTAAACATATGATCGGGGCAGAGGTCGATTTTTATGTTGTCGGTCTCGAAGAGGCTCCCGAGACGGTCTTGGAGCTTATTTTTCGCTTCTACAAAGAGAACACCCGCTATCGGGGACGCAAGGAATATGAACTGTTTTGTAGGGATGAAAAGAGAAAAACGGACCTTAAGATCCCCCCTTTTTACAATAAGGAGATCTATGTAAAACAATACATGCGAGAAGAAGGGCGTGATTTAGACAATCAGCATTCTTATCCCTATCTTTCGATTCAGGTTCTTTTTGATCGAGAAAAGAATCAACGGGTGAGCTACAGCTGGTCCTTGGCTCATCAGGGCTTCCACCGCAACTAATGTCTCCGGCCCCCCCTTCCGGTTGAGCATAATCTTTGAATCAGGTAGCCTTATTGCGCATTGCATGTCTTTTTTGCACATGCTTGCCACTCATGCCGATGTGGCGGAACAGGGAGACGCGGCAGACTCAAAATCTGCTCCTAGCAATAGGGTGCTGGTTCGATTCCAGTCATCGGCATCTATACCGAACGCACTTGAAAAATTGGATTTGGGCCGACGCGAAAGCCCCCCTGTTCGACGGTCGCACGTCGCCCAATATTAGAAATATGGGGCGAGATGCGCTCGTCGAACCCGGGGGCTTTGGCGCAGCTGAAATTCCAATTTTTGAAGTGCGTTCGGTATATACGAAAAAAGTTGGATAGGAATAGTTGTTCGATGCAATGGGTAGATCGATTTTCTCTTTTTTTATTTGATTTTGATGGGATTTTGGTCAATACGGAGCCCCTTCATTTTCAAGCTTACAGAGAGATCTGCGCCCTGTGGGGGAGAGAGCTTCTCTGGACTTTTGAAGAGTATTGCCAAAGAGCTCACTTCAGTTCTCAAGGGGTTAAAGCGGGCCTGAATAACGAGTATCCCGATCTTTTTAAAGGAAAAAGGAGCTGGGAGCTCCTATACCAGGAGAAAAAGAGGATCTATCGAAGGCTTCTTCACGAAAGGGCTGAGCTCATGCCGGGCGCGGCCCTTCTTCTATCGCTTCTGGAGGCAAAGAACATCCAACGGTGTGTCGTGACAAACTCTTCTTTAGAAGATGTGCGCATCCTCTGCTCTTTTCTTCCTTGCCTGGAAACGATCCCTCATTGGTTCACGAGGGAGAAGTACAATCTGCCCAAACCTCATCCGGACGGCTACATCACAGCAATACATGCTCTAAAAAAGCCGTATGACCGGGCCATTGGGTTTGAGGATACGTTTCGCGGGTTGCAGGCGCTTCGTCAGGTGCCGTGCCGCCCTGTTGTGATTTCTTCCTATTTCAAGCCAGCGGAAGCCATCTCCCATTTCGACTCTTTTGAGTCCATTCCGGCAAACTGGGAGATTGAGTAAAAGACTTTCATCAAGCAGAGCCCTTGAGGGGGAGCGCAGCGGCCGGCTCTTTGCCGGTTCTTTGCCTCGAAGATTTCGGGAATCTTATCAAGAAAAATCTTGCCTGTGCCGACATCAAGAAGAGTGCCGACGATGTTACGCACCATCTTGTAGAGAAAGCCGTTCCCTTCAAACTCCAGGCGGATGCCTTCCCTTTCGGCATACATTTCCAGGCGGAAGAGCGTCCGGATGCCTCCCTTTTCGGGGACCTCGCACGCAAAGGAGGTGAAATCGTGCGTTCCGATGAAGAATGGAAGGGCCTTTTCGACAAGAGAGAGAGAGAGAGGAAAGGGAAAGTAAGTGGTATAGAGGCGGGTAAAGGGGTTGGCCACTCTTGCAAGATGGAGATGATAGTGGTAGATCTTTCCCGTGGCGCTGTAGCGGGCATGAAAATCCTCGGGAGCCGGCGCCACTTCAAGGATGCGAATCTCCGGCGGAAGCAGAGCGTTAAAGGAGAAAAGGAGGCGTTTTAAGTCGAAGGATTTGTCACAGGCAAAGTGTGCGACTTGTTCTTTAGCATGTACTCCTGCGTCGGTTCTTCCTGCGCCCACAACAGAGAGCCGGTCTTCTCTCAAAATCGTTTGAAGGGCCTTTTCAATCAGCCCCTGGATAGAGGAACTGTTGGGTTGCACCTGCCATCCCCCAAAAGGAGTTCCGTCATAGCTGATGAGCAATCGATATTTTTGCATTTTCCTGCAAAGAAAAAGGCCATCATACGTGAAAAGCAACTCTCATTCAAGTCGAGATATACACAAATGGACAGCAAGACAAGAGAGGATGGAGAGTAAGACTCCATCCTCTAGTTTGAAAACAATTAACTTAAGTGTTTTTGATTGATGATCTTGGTCATCTCAAACATGCTAACTTGTTTTTTAGACCCAAAAACCTTGGCGAGTTTGTCATCCGGGACGATGTTGCGGCGATTTTTAGGATTTTGCAATTTTTTAGACTTGATGTAGGCCCAGATTTTTTTTGTCACTTCTGTGCGCGGCATAGGACCTCTTCCGATGACTTCAGCAAGATCCTCGCTGATCTTCATGGGTTGCATAAATTTGGTTGGTGGTTTTTTTGCCATGAGCTTTTCTCCTTTCAGTGTTCTTCTCTCACAGTTTGCCCCCCTTCCCTCTGGAGGGGAGGTCATTACTATACAAAATCAATTTGTAGCTCTCTAGAGGTATTCGTGTCAAAAAAAATCAGCTTTTTGTTCAATTTTTCTTCCGAGGAGGGCCCGAGAGGAACTTCTTGTCAAAATAGGAAAAGAGATGGCAAATTAAACCCACTTGCGGTGAAAAAATAAGCTCTATGGTTTTGATTTTTCAAAAAGAGAGTGAAGCTCCCTCCGTTGACCGGCTGGCTCCTCTTGTGCGCCAACTGTGTGGGGCGCGCAGGGTTCAAGAGAAGGCGGCGCTTTTGAGTCGGTTTTCTCAAGTGCAAAAAAGCTTTCAAGAGTTTTTAAACACTCTCTTCTTTCCAAAGACATTCAGGATAGAAGAAGAGGTCATCTTGAAGGCCCTGATTGCTTTAGGACAACAGGAGGTCTTGAGGATCTATGGAAAAAATGAAGAGAGATTGAGCCTCCTCTTTGAGACCCTTTCTCCCGTCGATGCTTTTTATGAAGAACTGGGCGGGCTTGTGGGCTATCACTTTAAGATGCTGACTCTTCTGTCGAAAAAAGAGGAACAAGGATGCGAAAAACAGTCTTTAAACCCCTTCGAGCGACGCCTTTCTCCTCCGCTTTGGCAGCTTACCGAAAAGAATCTAATGATTCGAAAAGCGATCCTGGAAGGAATTTTGCGCCTGCCTGAAATAGGAGAGATTTACCCGTTGGGAGGGGCGGGCGACCGCCTCTCTCTTATCGATGATGAGACAAAAGAACCGCTCCCGGCAGCGGTATTGCCCTTTTTAGGAAAGACGCTTTTGCAAGGGCTTATCGAAGATGTCCAGGCCAGAGAATATCTCTACTTCAAACTCAGAGGGCGCAAGATCATTACAAATATTGCCATCATGACCTCTCATGAAAAACAGAACCATCGCCGGATCCTGGAGCTTTTTGAACGGGCTGGATGGTTTGGCCGCCCCAAGGAGAGCTTTTTCTTTTTTTCCCAGCCCCTTGTTCCTGTTATCAATGCCGAGGGAAAATGGTGTTTTGAGGAAAATGAGCGGCTCTTTCTGAAACCGGGTGGGCATGGAGTTCTCTGGAAGCTTGCACAGCAGCAAGGGGTTTTTGACTGGTTTCAAAAAAAAGGAGTGCAAAAAGCTCTTGTCCGCCAGGTCAACAATCCCGTTGCAGGCTGTGATTACGGGCTTCTTGCGTTGGCAGGGATAGGATTGAGCAGGAATAAAACTTTTGGATCGGCCGCCTGTCCGCGCTTGGTGGGATCTCAGGAAGGGACCTCTGTGGTAAGAGAGCGCATCCGCAAAGGAGGGTTTTCCTATTCCCTTGCGCCGATTGAGTACTGCGTCTTTAAGGAGCATGGAGTGATAGATGAGAGCGAAGAAGAAGGAGGCGTCTACTCGAAATATCCTTCAAACACAAACATTCTCTTTGTCGATCTGCCCGCCATTCGTAGGGCAATCAATAAAAGTCCCATTCCTGGAATGCTCGTCAATCCTAAAAGGGCGGTCTATTTTGATGGCGATGGTCAAAAAAGAGAAGGGCGGATTGCCCGTCTCGAATGCACCATGCAAAACATCTCGGAGCAGATGGAAAGCACCTTTTCCGGGAGATTGGAGGGCAGTTCTTTAACAGAGATGAGCTCTTTTCTTACTTACAATCAGCGTCGTAAAACGATCTCCTGCACAAAGAGAAAATATGGAGGAGACGGTCTCTTTTTAGAGACGCCGGAAGGGGCGTTTTTGGACGTTTTAAATAATGCCTATGAACTTTTAACGCGCTGCAACTGTAAGGTCCCGAAGCCCCGTTCTCCCAAGCTGTTTTTTGAAAGAGGCCCCTCTTTTCTCTTTTTCTATCTGAGCGCTTTGGGCCCTCTTTTTTCCATCATTGCTCAGAAGTTGAAAGGAGGAAAGCTTTTATGGGGCAGTGAGCTGGACTTGCACATTGCCGATGTGGAGTTGGAAAATGTGACGATAAAGGGAAGCGTTTTGCTGCATGCGGAAGACGAAAACAAAGGAGCTGCGCAGCTAAGCAATGCGATGTTTGTCAATGAGGGAATAGATTTCCGCGCTCCCAATCTCTATTGGAAAAAAGAGATTCAATATAAAGAGCGCTTTGAGATTATCCTGGAAGGAGCAGGTTTTTTTGTTGCGGAAGATGTGCACTTTCGCGGAGGAGGAAGGATTATTGTGCCCGATGGGATGCGTCTCATTGCCCAAGAGAAAAGAGGAGAGCTCTTTTTTATTAAAGAAAAAAGAGATCCTTTTTCGGGAAATTGGCATTATACCTTTACGGATCACGCAAAGATTGAACTCTCAAAGCTCACAAAGTCATAAAAAAAGCGAGCTTAAAAAAACTCGCTTTTTATGCAATTTACAGTCTCAGCACAACATGCTTCATCTTTTTTCTTCGCCAGAAACAGGAAGAGCTTTGCATGCTTTGATTATCACGTGGCGACAGGTTGCTCTACGTTTGGTTTGTTGTTGAAGTAGGAACGAAAAAGAGCGACTGCGAAACCTGTCAGCGCCAAACCGCAGACACTGCCAATGGCAATCGTAGGATGGCTGCTCAGGTATGAGAAGCAGCATGGAAACCAATTTTTCGCAAATTGTGCAGTAGCAAGGGCAGCTTTGGACAGCGACGTTGACATGCTGCTAGCATATTGACCTAGGGTTTGCCAGACACTCCCAATTGCTGCGACATTAAAATTCATAGTGACCTCCTAAGTAAAGTTCCGTTGTAAAACTTGGGTTTTCCCATTTAAGTTTTGCGCAATTATAACAGACCTTCGATTCTTGTAAAGAGGTTGTTAAGCATTTTTTAAGAATTCGAGAAAGGCTTGAGGAGCATGCCTCAGGTGGTTTTTTTTCTTATTGAGCACAAAAATGCTATGACAGACGTTCGTTTCGAACGTTTGTCACACCCCAGGAGACAAGGAGCTTGGTTCGAATTGACTTTTTGCTCTTCTCTCCTCTATTCTCTAAGAATGGACGAAAAGATCAAAGCATTGATTCAGCGCTTAAAAGAGATGGAGCGAGTTCTTCGCCTCGATGCAAAGAGAGCTGAGATCCTTCTTCTGGACAAAAAGATGGAAGATCCTCTTTTTTGGGAAGATAAGAGCATTGCCCAGAAAGTCATTGCTGCTTCCAATGAGCTCAAGGCTTGGGTAGTGCCTTTAGATGAGCTTTTTCGACGCCTGGAGAGTGTCCAAGCGCTCTTTCCCGAAGCAAAAGAGAGCGGAGATGAACCTTTTCTCAATGAACTCTTGTTGGAGCTTGAAGGGATCGACTCGGTCTTAAGCGAGTTGGAAGTGAAAAAGATGCTCTCGGGAGAGCTTGATCGGTTGAACTGCTATTTAAGCATCAATGCCGGTGCAGGAGGGACGGAGGCTTGCGACTGGGCAGAGATGCTCTTAAGGATGTATCAGAGATGGGCGACCAAGAAAGGATGGAGGGTCGAGACGCTTGATTGTGTTGAGGGAGAAGTGGCCGGCATTAAGAGTATTACTCTAAAACTTTCTGCCCCTTTTGCCTATGGATACACGAAGGCGGAAAAAGGAGTGCATCGTCTTGTGCGCATCTCGCCCTTTGACAGCAATGCGAAAAGACATACAAGCTTTGCTTCCGTCGATGTCATCCCTGAAATTGAAGAGAGCCTCAAAATTGAGATTCGACCCGATCAAATCCGCATTGATACCTACCGTTCTTCCGGAGCGGGAGGCCAGCATGTCAACGTGACCGATTCCGCCGTTCGCATCACACACTTGGAGACGGGGATTACGGTAGCTTGCCAGGCTGAGCGCTCCCAACTGCAGAACAAGGAGACCTGTTTGAAGCTTCTGAAAGCAAAGCTCTATGAGTTGGAACTCAAGAAGAAAGAAGATAAGCTTAAAGAGCTTGGAGGGGAAAAGAAAGAGATTGCCTGGGGAAGTCAGATCCGTAACTATGTCTTCCAGCCCTATACTCTGGTAAAAGATACGCGAACGGGACATGAAGTAGGAAATATTCAGGCAGTGATGGATGGCGCAATTGATGGCTTTATCTTTGCTTACTTGAAGGAATTCGGGTGATGGAAGCCCTGGACGTCTCTTCTTCGAATTTCGATATCCGCTATTCAGAGATAGAGGATACGCCCTATCTTAAGAAGTGGTTTTCCCAAGACGAGATCTTGCAGTGGATGCCCTTCTCCGATAGAGAGGAGGGCGAGCTTGCGCTCAAAATCTGGACGGGGTTTTTCCGCTACAACGCCTGTCTTACTGCAACCTTTGAAAAAATACCCTGCGGGATGGGAATTCTCTATTTAATGCCTTATCGCAAGGTTGCCCACCACTGCCTTTTCCAACTTGTCGTTCCTCCTTCCTTTCAGAAGAGAGGGGTTGGCAGCTCTTTAATCAAAAATCTAAAGCACTTGGCAAAGAATTATTTTCAACTGGAGTGGATGCAGATGGAAGTGGTAGAGGCAAATCCTGTCCTTCCCATCTTAAAAAAAGAGAGGTTTTACGAATTTGCGCGCCAGGAGAAGTTTTTTAAATACGAGGGCTCATATGCCGCAAGACTTTTATGGGAGTGTGATTTGAAAGATGCAAGAAAAGAGTGAGCTGACGATACGTCCGGCAGAGATGGAAGATGCTTCCTCTCTTGCTGAATGGCTGAATGATGAAAAGATTTTGAGATGGTTTCCCATGACGAGCGAACCACGCGAATTGGATGACTCGGTACGTATCTGGATTAGTTATGCGCGCATGGGTGCCGGATTGACTGCCCTGTGGGAAGGCAAGCCGTGCGGCATGGCGAATCTCTACATTCAAATTTACAAAAAACTGAAACATCAATGCCTCTTTTCTATCATTGTCAAAGAATCGATGCGGGGCAAAGGGATAGGACGGCGGCTTTTGAAAGAGATAGAAGAACTTGCGAAAGAGATGTTTCAGATTGAGATCCTCCACCTTGAGGTCTATGAAGGAAACCCCGCCATTCACCTCTACGAAAGGGCAGGATTTAAGCGGTATGGGATTGAGAAGCACTTCATCAAGGAAAAGGAGGGGCAGTACCGTGCAAAGATCATGATGCAAAAAGAGCTGTGAAAACAAGAACCATCAGAATCTTCCCTCTGGGAACCACCTACAATCTGCTTGAGATCTTCGACTCTCTCAATCAAAGCTATTTTAAGGGAGAGCTTTGCCTTCCCATTACCTGGTTTGGCAATCCCTTGAGAGAAGCAAAGCGCAAACGGACGCTCGGCTCTTTTCACTACAGAACTCAGCTTATTCGGATCCACCGTCTTCTCGATCATCCCCATTTTCCTCCTTACTTTATCTCCTATATCGTCTATCATGAGATGCTCCATAGCCTCTTTCCTCCCTTAAAAAGGGGAGCCAGGGGCCGAAGGATCCACCATTCGGCTTTCCGAGAAAAAGAGCGAGAGTATCAAGACTATATGTTGGCAAAAGAGTGGGAAAAGAGACACCGTACTTTCGGATTGCATTATGGCCGGACACAGTAAGTGGGCGAATATCAAACATCAAAAGAGCCGCTCGGATGCTCTGAAGGGAAAGATTTTTTCGCGTTTCGCCAAAGAGATCATTAGCTCAGTTAAACAAGGAGGCCCCGATCCTAAGTCCAATCCCCGCTTACGCCTGGCGATTCAAAAAGCGCGCGCTGCAAATATGCCCTCGGACAATATCGAGCGCAATATCAAAAAGGCTGGAAGAGAGGATCAGTCCGACTACTTTCCCGTGACGTATGAACTCTATGGATATGGAGGAGTGGGAATCATCGTTGATGCGTTAACCGACAATAAAAACCGCATTGCCTCAGAGATGCGCATAGCCACTCATAAAAGAGGGGGAACGCTCGCCTCTCCGGGCTCGGTGGCTTTCAATTTTGATCTTAAAGGCGTCATCCAGGTCTTAAAAAAGGGAGTCGATGAAGAGGCCCTCTTTCTTGCCGTCAGCGAATCCGGTGCGGATGATTTTGAAGCATCGGAAGAGCTCTATTACATCACAACCCCGCCCGATCTTCTCTATCAAGTGAAAGAGAAAATTGAAAAGTTGGGGCTCGCTTGCGAAGGAGCTTCCCTTCAGAGAATTCCCAAGATCAGCATTGCGTGTAGCGAGGAGGATCAAAAGGCAAACCTCTCTCTTGCGGAATGGCTGGAAGATTTAGACGATGTCGATGCAGTCTATCACAACATGCTCTCTTCAGAAGATCAAGAGCTACGAGACTGAGTCAACTTCTAAATAAAAGATTTATTTTTATCCGCTGGCGGAATAGGTGTCCATACGGGGAAAATCCGTTTGGATGCTCTCTTTCATGATATTAAAATAGAGACAGATGAGGTTGAAAAAAAGGATGGACCCCGCCTCTTTGAATCCGGGAGAGATCTTTCGAGAAAATTGAAAGCACTGCTCGGCAAGATCGTGATCGGAAGCAAAGCAGCCTATCGTATAACCGGCAGCCCAGAGCACAGATCGCACTGCGATCTCGACAAGACAAATGAGCGAGAGGAGGGCAAAGCTTGCTTCCGCCGCTCCTTTGACGACAAAGGAACGGGAGGCGGAGAAAAAGGGATTTTCGATCTCGATTCCCTCCAGGTAGTCACGGCACATAATGGTGGGAGCTGTAAGCATGGTCGAGAGGGCATTTGGAAAATGATGGTTTTCTGATGTCATAGAAGAGAGTCATTTCACTGCGCGCAGCATAAATTTTCAAGCATAAAAAAAATAAGCAACTTCTCATAAAGTTGAGGTAAACATTTCGTGGGGAGACCAAGGAGTCGAAAAGTTTGTGAGAAGTCCATAGCCAAAGCGCTATGGACGACGAACAAAATTTTCGAATCCGACGGTCGCAGCCCGAAATGTTACCTCAACGTTATGAAGATGTTGCAAAAATAATGCCAAGTCACTTTTCACCAGCGCCAAAATATACCCAAGAAATTGAAGTTGTTTGGGTATAGCTCGACTTTGTACGTTTTTTCATTAAGATGTTGATTATAAGTAATTTGAGTTGTTTTACCCCTTGACAGCCCTCTTTACAAGAAATATAAAATAGTGTTAATATTTAACTCGACACTTAAGAAAAGTAGAGTCTATGCATGCAGTAATAAATTATTTAACTTCTCCCGTTTCCTCTGTACCGAAACAGCTTGACGTTAGCCCTCTGATCAATGCTCACGCCTTGTTGAAAAGAGCGCATCTTTTGAGCGAAAAGTCATCTTTTCTTTCACGCCATCTTGGATCCGGGGCCTATGCATTGGGGGCAGTTGTCTCTTCGATTGTCAATGCAGTTTATTATCCCTTTGCCGGACTGGCGCATTTCGCTTACCTTGCCTCTCATAGGGAGGGGACAAGAGCTCTCTGTACTCTTCTCAGTCATTGCAAAGAGAGCTTGAAATCCCTTGCTTTTTCGGTTATGGGAGCGGTCGTGGTCCCTTTAGGTCTTTTGGTCCCCCGGATCTACGCCTCTTTCTCCCCCTGGGTTCCCTATCCAAAAAAAGAGGTTATTCTCGACAACGAGCCGATAGTTTTGGATCCTTTCCTAAATAACCATAGTGAGGAAAGTCTTGAGGAGGTCAAAGAGACCATTAAAAAAGATCTCCTTCGTTCCCACTTCACATTGAATGGCAAAGCTGTCCAAAAAACTCCGGGTGAAGAAGATCCCGTCTATGCAGCCCGATTTTTAGAAGAACTTGAGGCTGTAGCAACAAGACACAGCATTGACGAGAATAACCAAAAGGAGCTTTACTCCTTCTGCAATCAGAACGTGTTGCTTACCCCGCGTTGGAACATTTTAGTTAGCCTTGCGGAAAGGAATGAATTCTTCCCGTGTCAAAATAGTGATTTTCCAGTCCAATTCCATATAGCGATCCAGGGAAAGGAATGCAGTATCGAGGGAAGAGCAGGCATAAAAATAGTGACGAGTGAGAATCCTGAACACCGCTGTTATGACTTGGAGTTTTCCGTCAGGCTGGAGTTTGTAAAAAGAACCGCTGAATACTTCATCTCTTCTCCTTATCTTCTTCATCCAGGCGTAAAACGCCTGGCGTCTTCTCTTGGCGGCTTATTCCAAAGAGTGTTTTCAAGCAACCGGATTGCTCCGGCGGAAGGCTCTCCTTGATTTTTTCTTCTTAGTCGGAGTTTAACTCGAACTTTACAACTTTTTGGACCCGCCTGCCTCGTCTATTTGCTCTCGGACGTTCGACCTACGGTCGAACTGGGAGATTCTTTAAACCGGGAAGGGGTTTTTAACCCCTTCCTGGTTTAAATAACTCCCCAGAGAGCAAATATCTCGAGGCCTTCGGGCCCAAAAAGTTGCAAAGTCGAGTTTAAAGGTTTTTCTCTTTTCCTGCGGTGTAGGTTCTCTTTTCGTTGAGTTCTTTTTTGGTTAAGGAGCGGTAATGAAAGAGGGTCTCTTTAGCAGGAGCGCCCTCCATCAGGACGGCTAAGCGGCCGCCATTGTGACGGGAGAGGTGTTTGCGGGCGAAGGACTGGAGCTCTTCATAGGAGAGCTCTTTAAGACCCTCCAGTCGTTTTTTTCTAAAGGAAAAATCGCCTTCATGCTCGAAAGCAAGGGTGTGGAGGAGAGTGGTCATCGAAGAGAGATTTTCCGGAGCCATTTCGAGAGAGGCGGCGAGGGCTTCTTTGAGCGCCCGAAAGCGCTCGGGGGCAAGATTTGCTTCAAAATTGCGTAAAAACTCTTCTAAAAAGAGCTCAAAACGAAAGAGAAGCTCGGTGGGAGTATGGGTGCTGGATTGAACGGCAAAACATTGAAAGATATGGTGTTCGATCTCTTTTTTGAAGGCCTTGGCAATATAGGCGGTCTGCTGTTTTGTGCGCAGAGTATCAAAAAAAGCTTCTTGAAGGAGGCTTGCAAGAAGAGACTCTGCTGCATGATTCTCTAACGCAAAAGGTCCGCAATCGATGATGAGTAAAACGCCGCTTCCCTGACGCTCAGTCTTTTGCTCAATAAGCAAAGGTCCCTCCTCTTTAGGGAGGAGCAGAACCTCTCTTTTTTTCTGGTCTGCTAAAAGATAAGGCTTGGCATCGAAGAGGGCTTTGAGTGTTGTAGAGAGCTGCAGCGCCTCGGTTTCTGTCAAATTCCCGAAAATCATTCCTTCTGCGTAGACGGTATCGAAGAGCTCTTTAAAGATGGGAAGAGACTCTTCGAAGGTCAGTGCGCGAAGTGCGACCAGTTTCTCGGCGGATGTCGGGTGAAAATTGGTGAGGAGGCCGGAGGCGAAGTCGAGAGCTTGCATCAGAGGAAGGTTCCTGGACTGGTTTTCATAACAGGTGGCCAGTTCTTCCTTGTAACGGATGAACTGGGGCGAGGAGATAGAGAGGCTCTTCATTTTTTTGAAGAGCTCTTTTAAGATCAAAGGGGCTTTGTCGCTGTAACCGCTGAGTTCTACCTTAAGTGCCATCTGATCGGAAAAGAGCAAAAGGGAGTATCCCGCTTTTTTGAGAAAGAAATTTTGCTGTGAATTTTGATCCTGGAGGGCGAGGATGAAGAGGTCGAGCAGCATCTGCCTCTGGGGAGAGCCGTCAATCTGAGAAGATTTTAAATTGAAAAAGATCCCGCATTCCGGAACTAAATATTTCGTGTCTTGAGCGTAATAGATCTTTCCGTCCTTGCCCGCATAGAGGAGGTGGGGAGCGGAGTGCGAGGGAGCATTTGGAAGAGGGGTTTTGAGAGCGAGGTTCTCCGGAAGATAGGGGTTGGCGTCGGGAAGGCGAATGTGGGGATGAGGATGGATTTCTTGCCAGGAAAGAAGTTTTGTTTTGGGGATTTCGCCGAGAGCATACTCGGCTTCCATCCACTTTTCTTTGGCTGTGGTCGGCTGGCCGGTCAGAGAGGGATCGGCATGTAGAGTAAAGAGGCAGTTTTGTGGGGTCAACTGCTCGATAAAAAGAGAAAGGGCGGCAGGATTATAGGAGGAGGGGATAGTGCTCTTTTCAGGATAGGTGGAAAGGGATTCGTCGACAATGGAAAAGCCGTGGCGATTGACGAAGGCAAAGGCATTTTCCCGAGATTGATACTGATAGTTTAGGGTTGAGATCTTTTGCATCTCCTGGAAGAGGTTAGGGGAAATGCCTGAGCATTTTAGCCTTGCTATGGCCTGGAAACATCTGGCGATCACGGTATCGATTTGGCTTAAGCCTTGATGTGTGAGCTCGAGAATTAAGGAAAAAAGCATCTCCTTTTTCCCAAGCCGGTTTTGTTCTATCGCAAGATCCTCTACAAGATTTTCCTCTTTCAACTTTTGCAAAAGGCCTCTCTCCCCTCCGTGGGAAAGGGCGTAGGAGATCAAAGAGGGTGCATGAGATTCTTCGTCCAGAACAAAGGAGGAAGGGATTTCCCAGGTCAGCGTGAGGCGTCTTAAATCTTTGATGGGAGAGATGTAGGTGAAATGGCCTCGCTGTTTTGAAGAAGCGAGGGGAAGGTCGATGCGGTTTTTTTCTAAAGGAAAGGAAGGAATCTTTGAAAAGAGGCGGGATGTCAAGGAGATCAGTTGCTCTAAGGGTTGCGGTGAGAGAAGGATGAGGTGCATGACGCGGGCGCTGTAGTGGGATTGATACCACTTTTTCAAAGCCTCTTGCGGAATCCCGGAGAGAGTTTTGGCGTTTCCTGTGGAAAATTTGGCATTCGGATGATCGGGATTTCCACACTCTTTGAAGATCATCCATTCGCGCCAAAGATCATTTTCGATGTTTTTTGCATGCTCCTGGTCGACGGCATGGAGCTCGCGATGAATGCAGGCGGGCGAGAAGAGAGGATCGATAAAGAAATGGGAAAAACGTTCGACGGCTCCTTCAAAAGCGTAGGGTTTAATCGAAAAGAGATAGACGGTGCGATCGGGGGCCGTAAAGGCATTGGCGCTGCCTCCGTGATCTTGAATGTATTGCCAATACTCTCTTTCGTCGGGGAAGGCATGGGTTCCCATGAAAAGCATGTGTTCCAGAAAGTGGGCCATCCCGGGATATTCTTGTGGGTCGTCCCAAGAACCCGCTTCGACGGAGAGCGAAGCTGCAGCTTCTTCGGTTCCGGGATCGGAGACGAGATAGGCCTCTAGACCGTTGTCCAGGCGTAACTTGGCAACTCTTTTCTCGGAAAGAGAAAAATTTAAAAGGGGAAGAGCGGCCCTGTCTTCAATCAGTTCATATCCTTTTTCGGAGGCGAAGAGGGATGAAAAAAAGAGGAAAAATAGAAGAGATTTAATCATGGGTTGTAGCCTTGCAAAGACGTAAATAATCCTGTTTTACCAGATTCCAGATATAATGGGCGCGCGCTTTTCGGAGTTCTCTCTTGGTCAGATCAGAAAGAAGGGGCAGCTGATCCATGGGGATCTCTTTGCCAAAAGCGAGGTGGATCCCCCCTCTTGTCGCCGTCCGGCTCTCTCCTAGTTCTACCTGGATAGTTTGTGGTGGGGGAAGAAGGTGATAGGTAAAAAGAGCGAGGGGGTGGAAATGGGTCGTTGTGCGGGCCCGCTTTGCCATGAGATAAAACATTTCGATGCTCTTCTCATCAAAGGCCGCTATTTCAACTTCTCCCTTGGTATTGAGGCGATCGCGCCCCCCGCTGGGAGCGACGTAGATGCACTTCCCTCCTTCCTGGAGAAGCTTGCGCATTAAGTCCATCGTGCGCTTGTTGTGCTCAAGCTTTTTCAGCCTCTTTTCCGGAGGAGTGTCGATGTAGCGTTTGGAATAGATGCAAAGAAGGTTGCGCCCCATGCTTAAAGGGATGGCTAAAGGATCGGTGATGACGCGTTCTCCTGCGACAAAGATCATCTCTTCTGCAAGCCCAGGGGCGAGCTGTTCCAGAAGAAGGCTGATTGCTTGCGGGTCGGCCTCTGTCTGGTGGTTGGCAAAGAGGATGACATTATCGCCTTTTTTTAACTCCTTGAGGATCTGTTCTAAGTGCTCTCTTCCCAAAACTGATGAGCGCTCCTTGTCGACAAGAGGGCGGAATAACTCGATGCCAAATTGATAATAATCGAAGGGAGAGCGGATGCATTTGTGATAAGGTTTGAAGGAAAAAGGCTTCAAAATGCGCTCTTTGATCAGATAGAGAAAGGTTAAAAAATTCTCTTCCTCTCTGCCGCTTTGAATGCCGTTAGCAGTCAATTCCCGATGAAAGGCAAGGTATAAGTCAAGAAGAATTCCTTTTAGTTTTTTGGTGATCTCTCCTTGCCTGGCGGCAGTTTCTAAGGCGGAGATAAAGGAACGATTAGACGTCGATTTTATGTCCATCGATCGAAGAGTAGAATTCAAAATCGTTTAAGTGAAGCTGGTCGTTTGTTTTGAATTTCAGATGGGCGTGGAGCTGGTCTGACAGATTAAAGAGGAAATCCGTATCTTCCAGACGGAGATAGTGGTCTAAACGGGGATGGGTGATGAGTTCTAATCCATACTGTTCCTGTGTGAGGATCACTTTTTTGATGGCGCGTTCAATCTCAATTGCTACCGTTTCATGAGTCTTGATCTCTCCCTGTCCGGAGCAGTAGGGGCAGGCGGTCAAAAGCGTCTGGTCAAGAGATTCCCGGTGCCTTTGGCGCGTCATTTCAACTAAGCCAAATTCGCTCATTGCTAAAATGGTGCATTTAGCGTCATCTTCTCGCATGGACTCTTTGAGCCGATCGAGGACGCGGCGCTGGTTGCGCCTAAAGCGCATATCGATGAAATCGCAAATGATGAGTCCTCCAATGTTGCGCAAGCGCAGTTGTCTTGCAATCTCTTCGGCAGCCTCTAGGTTGATGTGGACAAGGGCTTCTTCTACGTCTTTTGTGCTCCTTTGCTGCTTGCTTCTCCCTGAGTTGACATCGATGGTGTGCATCGCTTCGGTGCGGTCAAAAAAGAGATAGCCTCCGCTGGGAAGCCAGATCTTCCTTTTGAGCGCCTTATCGATTTCTCTCTCGACATTGAACCGCTCGAACATGGGCGCTTTGTCGCGGTAGTATTCAAGCCTTAAAGGATGCTCTTCGCTGTATTTCTCATGGATCTTTTTACAGTACTGATAGGTTTTGTAGTCATCGATGAGAACGCGGTGCATCTTTTTGTCAACAGCTGTAAGAATAGTGCGTTTGAAGAGGTCGGATTCTTCGTAGAGGCAGGTGGGTATGTGGGCTTTGTGGAACTTTGCAACGATCTCTTGCCAAAATTTGAGAAGGTCATTGGCCTCTTCGATCAAGATCTCGGTGGAAGCATCGATGCTGGCTGTTCTGCAGATGATGCCCATATCGACGGGCATTTCGAAGGCGCGGATCAATTTTTTTAGGCGTTCGCGCGCTTTGGGATCATCGATTTTTCTCGACACTCCCCGATGGGGCGTATTGGGAAGCAAAACAAGGAAGCGTCCGGCAAGAGAGATGTTAGAGGTGAGCCTGGCGCCCTTGGTGCCAATCGGTTCTTTGACAACCTGTACCAAGACGGGTTGATCGACTCTAAGGATCTGGTTAATATCTTCTTCTTTGGGCGCTTGATCGAGTTCTTCCGGAACATCAAAATCAATTTCAAAGTCCATTGAGAAGCGTTCCTGGAATTTCTGGGTATTTTCCAAGATGTCCGAAATGTGAATGAACCCGTTTTCTCCCTCGTTAATGTCGATAAAAGCAGACTGAATATTGTGGAGAATGTTGGTGACGCGCCCCCGATAGATGTTGCCGGCAATCTGCCTCGTTTTCTTCCTTTCGATAATTAAATCGTGCAGAAGGCCATTTTTTAAATGGGCGTAACGGATCTCTTTGGATTCAACATTTAAAAGAATTTCTTGCATCACTCTCCCTAAGGGAATCATTCCATCTGATGTACAATCTTAGAAAAAAAAAGGTTCTTTTACTAGGAAAAAAGTGTTTGACGGATGCGCTGAAGGAAGCGCTGCATGATAAGTTCGTGGGCGGCTTTAACCGTGCTGGCAAGAGAGAGGGTAGAAAACTCTCCGTGGGATTTCATGACGATCCCCTGAACCCCGGAGAGAAGAGCGCCCGGATACCGGGAATAGTGGAGATGCTCTTTCAGAGTATTCAATGCGGACTGCAGCTCTCCTTGCGCTCTGATGTCTTGAAGCTCTTGCCGGATCATTTGAGCGATTCCTTCGGCAGTTTTCAAAAAGACATTTCCTGTAAACCCTTCAGTAACAAGAACATCAATTTCCGCCAAGAGAGCGTCTCTTCCTTCGATATTTCCCACAAAGAGAGGAACGGAGGATCGGGCATTGAGCAGCTGCAGCTGCTGGTAGGCTTCGCGCAAAAGCGGGGTCCCCTTTTTCGATTCTGATCCCATATTGAGCAGCCCGACTTTGGGCTCTTTGATCCCGCGACAGCGCTGGTAGGCAATTCCCATGTGGGCAAATTGAACGAGATGGTCAGCTCTGTTGCTGGCATTCGCCCCTACGTCCAGGACGGCGATCTCGCTGAGTTTAGACGGGAGCAGGGCAAGAAGGGCCGGTCTTTCAATACCGGGGAGCATCTGGAGGGTCATCTTTGCAGAGGCCATCAGCGCGCCCGTATTGCCGAAAGAGATGAAGGCATCGATGGTCCCCTCTTTTAACGCACGAATTCCTACGCACAGGGAGGCCTCTTTTTTGCGACGCACGGCTTGAAGAGGCTCATCGTCCATGGTAATGACTTCTTTGGCGCTGATGTAATGAACGGAGGGCGGCGGGGATTTTTCTGCAAAGGTTTGGTCGGTTCCAAAGAGAAAAAATGTCGTGGGCATGTTTAGAGAGCGGATGAGATCCTGGGCCTCTTCCAAAAGGTGGGAAGGATCGCTATCGCTTCCCATGAGATCGATGCCGATCCGGGGAGGACTCCTCTCTTCTTCTCTACTCTGCCTTTGCATGGATGATGACGCGCCCGGAGTAAAATCCGCAGTGAGGACAGATCCGATGGCTGAGGCGGGGAGTCTGACAGTTGGAACATGCGGAGATATTTCTGGGTCTTTTTGCATGGTGAGAACGTTTCGAATTTTTTCTTGCATTCGATAAGCGGTTGCGTGGGACTGCCATAGTGATCACTCCTTAAAAGATGAAAGAGATTATACGGGAGGGAAAGATTCCCGGCAAGAGGTGAGCGGTTCAGCTTCATCCCTCGTTCATGCAGAGTCTGATCTATTTTTCGGTTTTTTTAGTAAGGTTTAAGAGGGCCGAGCAGGCCTCCTTGCCTGCGTCCTTGTCAGTGAGAAGTTCTCGCATACGTAAACACTCTTTGAGACAGAGCGCCCTCTCTGCGCTTCTTTTGAGCAAAGAGGCGGCTTTTTCAAAGAGGACAGCGACAGTAAAGTAAGGGCCTATAAGCTCGGGAAAGATCTCTTTTTCAGCTAAAATATTGACTAAACAGTAGAAGGGAAGAGAGATGCGAAAAAGTTTTTTTGCAATGAAGAGATCTAAAAGCGAGAGGCCGTAGGTGACAACCGTGGGGACGCCGTGGAGGGCGAGTTCAAGCGTGACTGTGCCGGAGGTCGCTAAGGCCAAATGGCAGGAGTCCATGAGGTCATAGGTTTGAAGTTCTGGAACGAATCGGGGTTCTATCCCGATCTCTTGACAGCTCTTTTGCATGTTGGGCAAAAAGCGCTCCGATGCAACGGAGAGGGCCACTTGCAAATGGGGATCCAAGGTAAGCAGACGCTTTGCTGCCATGAGCTGTTTTTTTAGGTTTCTGTCGATCTCTTTTTTGCGGCTTCCGGGAAAGATGCCGAGAAGGCGCTTATCCTCATTCGCTTTGATGCGATCGGGGATCTTACTGACTAAGGGATGGCCGACATAGCGGACCGGAAGGGAGGTCTTCGCAAAGAGGAGCTCTTCAAAGGGGAGGATAGTCAGGAGCAGGTCTAAGTTTTTGGCCATGAGAGGGATGCGCCCTTTACCCCACGCCCACACGCTGGGGCAGACGTAGTGGCAAATCTTTCCTTGAAAGCGGCTGCGGCGTAAGGAGCGCGCCAGGCGTAAATTCAATCCGGGGTAGTCGATGAGCAGGACGGTTGCGGGGTTTTTCTTTAAAATCGAGCGCTTCACAAAAAAAAAGTTGAAAATCAGGCGGGGCAGAGAGAGGAAGACATCGACAAAGCCCATCACCGAGAACGCCTCCATCGGCAGGACGCACTCCATCTTTAAGCGGCGCATCTTAGGGCCTCCAACGCCGCTCACTCTCAGATGGGGATTGCAAAAAAGGAGTTCTTTTATAATCTCAGCGCCGCGCTCATCTCCGCTGGGCTCTCCTGCGAAGATAAAGAAATCAGATCTCCTTGCAAGAGGTTTTTTTTCGACTGCTTCGGGAGAGCGTCTCATACACAGCACCCGAGCTGCGTTGCCATCCAGGCGGCTCCCTCCTCAAAGATGCTCTTCGGGGTGCCGTGACCTTGATTCCCGACAGAGGGAAAGAGGATCATCTCAACTTCCGGCGAGCGATGGCCGGCATGGAACTTGGTTTCAACGAGAGCGTGAAAAAAGTGAAAGCAATTCATCGTACCCACAAGGGTATCGCGGTTGCCGATATAAAGGCGAAGAGTTTGAGAGAGGAGAGAAGAGGGGAGGTTTTCCAAGTTTAGTTTTAACGCCTCTTGCACTACCCCCCGATGGGTCATCGAGGGAGTTTGATCGAGCTTGGTGAGAGGCGCAAAACAGAGGATAGGATTGAGAAGAGAGAGGCGGGCGCCGAGATGAACTGCCAAAAAAGCGCCGCGGGATAGTCCTCCCACTCCTACTTTTCCCTCAATGAGGCAGCGACGGTGGAAGAGAAAGTTAAGGGCCTTTTCGACCCGCGAGCTGAAGGCGGAGATGAATTCTTCGCCGCGCTGCAAGAGATTGGCCCAATGATCCATCCCGTCTCTAGGGTCATCTCCCGGAGCATGGCCGGGAAGATCTAACGAAAAGATGCGCAAAGGGTAAAGGGAAAGGAGCGAGACAATGTGGTTGATCGGACCCAGCGAGAGGCTGTCGCGAGCGGAGAGAGCAAAATAGAAGAGAGCGGGGAGGGGCCCTTCATCCAGCGAGGGGCCGACAAAGGAAAGGGAGCTATCATCGGATAAAAAGAGCGTTTCAAGAGGCATGATGGCGAAAACGGGATGAGATATCTTTTTTTTGGGGAGCCGTAAGCGCACAGGTGTGTTCTCTAAAGGCTTTATTCCACTCTTCCCACATCTGGAAGAGGCCGGGCTCTAAGCAGGTGCGCAGCTTAAAGAAGCGCAGGGCCAAAGCGAAGGTGGGATCGCGCGGAATGCGGAGGCGGTACTTTTTTTTCTTTTCCAGGGGTGTAAAGCGATATTGAGCCGTTAAAATAAAGGTGAGCTGCATCCGCATGCGCCTGGAGAGGTGGAAAAAGGGAGAGAAAGTCTCTCTCATGAGAGAGAGAGTCTCATTTTGAATCTCTCCCAGATGGGGCAGCTTTTCTCGTTGCAGGTAGTGGATCCTCATTCTGTGCTGCAGCATGGGAAAAAGAATGCAGGAGAGCAGGAGAGGGCGCTCATATTTCGCGCCGCCGCTTTGGTGATAATGGGCATCAACCTCCTCTAGGTAGGAAAAGACCTCGTTTCCTTTCTCATCTTCTAAAAAGGACCCGAGCAGCGGCATGAGAAGTTGTGTGAAGCCGTGCTGGGTTAAGAGGTGGAAAAAGGATTTGGAAGTACCCATCTCGAGCATCCTTAAAAGCTCTTCCAAGATGCGCGCCTGAGAGCTTTTTAGGATCTCATGTCTGTTTTCCAGGAGAGCCACATGAGTGTCCGGATCGATTTCAAAGCCAAAACGGGCCTGGAATTTCAACAGGCGGATCATCCGTACAGGGTCTTGTCTAAAACGGAGGTGGGGCTGGCCAATTGTTCTCAAGTAGTTTTTCTGGATGTCGGGAAAGCCTCCAATATAGTCGATGATGGTCTGTGTTGCAGGGTCGTAGAAGAGGCCGTTAATGGTAAAATCGCGCCGCAGCGCATCCTCTTCGGGAGTCCCCCAGATGTTATCTCTAAGGATCAAAGAGTCCGCTTCGGGATCTCCCGACCGAAAGGTCGACACTTCGATTGCCTTCTGTCCAAAACGGATGTGGGCCAGGCGAAAGCGCCTTCCGATCAGGATGCAGTTGCGAAAGAGCCTTTTAATCTCCTCGGGCTTAGCAGAGGTGGAGATATCGAAGTCTTTGGGTTTTTGGTTGAGAAGAAGGTCGCGGACGCTCCCGCCGACAAGATAGGCTGTATGGCCCGAGGCGGCAAGTTTTTCCATAATGAAAAGTGCATGACGATCGATCTTGCTTAACGGAAGAATGTGCTCGTCACAGGGATAGATTCTTTTTTCCACTCGTCAGTAAATCAATAACGTCGCGTTCAAGCACCTAAACATAGGGTCTGATCTACAATGTTGTCAAGAAGAGTGAAAATGGGGAAGGAAACGCACAGGTAAATCCCCTGGGGATAGAGAAAACTCCTGTAAAACAAAAGATCGTGATACAAAGAAAAAAAAGGTGTGTAATGAAATCTTATCCTCTAGTTGTAATTGGAGCCGGTGCCGCCGGACTTGTCATCGCCATAGGGGCTGCGAAAGCAGGAAAAAAGATCTTGCTTATCGAGAAGGGCCCCTACGGTGGAGATTGCACAAATTTTGGATGCATTCCCAGCAAGTCGCTTATTGCTTCGGCACATGCGGCTCAAGGCCTGAAAGACGCTAAAAAGCTTGGAATTGATTTTTCTCCTTTAGCCTTTAAAGCAAATGATTCACTTGCTCGCGTGCGACAAATTATAGAAGAGGTGCGCTCTCACGAAGATTCAAGTGCTTTAACAAAACTAGGAATAGAAACCCTAGCTGGGTCAGCACATTTTGAGACTGCTCATACATTGAGAGTGAATGGAGAGGAGATCTTCGCCAAACATATTGTGATCGCAACAGGATCTTCTCCTTTTATCCCATCTATTAAAGGGCTTCAAGAAACGCCTTTTTTGACAAATGAGAGCATTTTTGAACTTGAAGAAATCCCAGAAAATATGGCTGTGATAGGCGGAGGACCCATCGGATCTGAGCTCTCTCAAGCTTTTCAAAGACTCGGCTCCCAGGTGTCTTTGATTCATTCTCATGACAAGTTGTTAAATAAAGAGGAGCCATGCGCGCAAACAGTTATTGCCAAACAATTTGAAGCAGAAGGAATGTCTCTCTACCTTGGTTTTGGGATTCAAGAAGTCAGCTACCATAACGGAAAATTCCAAATTATCCTGGATAAAGGTCAAAAAATAGAAACGCAGGCATTACTTGTTTCTGTAGGAAGGAGACCTAATGTCTCTTCTCTTAACTTAGAAGCCGCGGAAATTCATTACTCTGAAAAGGGGATTCCCGTTGACGTCTATGGTCGAACAAACCAGCCCCATATCTGGGCTGTAGGAGATGTGATTGGAGCGCCTTTCTTTACTCATTGGGCAGAAAATCAAGCTCGATCTGTTCTTACTTCCCTTCTTCTCCCCTTTCCATTTAAGAAAAAAATCGATCGCAAACAATCTATTCCCCGAGTTACGTATACGGATCCTGAAGTTGCAAGTGTAGGTCTATCGGAAGAAGAAGCAGCTAAAAATTACAACATTGCCAGTTATCATGTCCCGTTTTCAACAATTGATCGAGCTATTACAGCAGGTAGAACAGAAGGCTTTGTTAAAATCATCACTAAAAAATGGAGCAGCCAAATTCTTGGATGCACCATTGTCGGACCACGCGCGGGCGAAATGCTGGGGCAAATCACAACAGCCATGCATGCAAAAATTCCATTGCGAAAACTCTCAAACTTAATTCATCCTTATCCAACTTATAATCAGGCAATTAGAAAGGCAGCAGATTTATGGCTCACCCAAACGATTCTCTCAATATTTAAAAGAAGAAACAATGACTAGATCCATTAAAAGATTCCTGCTCCTTACTATCATTCTTGTAGGCATGGCTGTGATTTATTTCACAGGCGCATATAAATACCTCTCTTTCGAAACTCTCAAAGCAAATCACAAGCTGCTAAAAACATTTATTGCGCATCATCCTGTTTTTGTTCCTTTTCTTTTCATTTTATCTTATATCATTTTCACTGCGCTTTCGGTTCCAGGAGGAATATTCCTATCCCTTTTAGGTGGCTATCTTTTTTCTCAACCTCTGAGTACCATTTATGTGGTTTTTTCAGCAACTTGCGGAGCGACTCTTATCTTTCTCGCAGCGCGCACGGCTTTAGGAGATAGCTTAAGAAATAAAGCAGGTCCATTTTTTAAAAAAATGGAAAGCGGATTTCAAAAAAATGCCGCTAGTTACCTCTTGTTTTTGCGCTTTGTTCCCCTCTTTCCTTTTTGGGTTGTTAATCTTGCTCCTGCCTTCTTTGGGGTTTCCTTAAGAACATTTGTTTGGACAACTGTGGTTGGGATTGCTCCGGGATCATTGATATTTACTTTGGCTGGAGGAGGCTTGGAGAAAATTTTTGAAAGCGAACAGCCTTTTTCCATTGCTGCAATATTTAACATTAAACTCAAAATTGCACTGATTTTATTAGGATGCCTAGTGTTAATTCCAATTTTAATAAAAAGGATAAAAAATCATGATTGAAACTCGTTTCAGAAGCACCTATCAGAGACTATGCATCGATCCTTTATTAAACTTAGAATTTTTACAGAAATTGCACCCTCATGTATTCACTTGCGTTGCATGCCTTTTCGGAGTAAGCATCATTCCATTGCTGAGCTTTGGATTTTCCTTTTGGGCATTTGTGACATTGATGATTTCAGGTTTTTTGGATACTGTAGATGGATCTTTAGCTCGACATCTTAAAATATCTTCTCCTCAAGGTGCGGCATTAGATATCATATGTGATCGTATCGCCGAATTTGCGATCATTCTTGGCCTCTATGCCGTAGAGCCCAATTCAAGGGCTCTATCAACCATCATCATGCTAGGCAGTATTCTTATCTGTATAACCTCGTTCTTAATTGTGGGTGTTTTCACAGAAAAAAGCTCAGAAAAGAGCTTTTTCTATAGTCCTGGGCTTATTGAAAGAGCTGAAGCTTTTATTGCTTTTGCCATTATGATCTTGTTTCCCTCCATTTTTACAGTTTCATCCTATATTTTTAGCTTTCTTGTGCTACTTACAGCAGCGATGCGTATGCATCAATTCTTTCGGAGGTTCAAGCCAATGAGAGGGACATGAAAAAGAAAAGTTGGATGACTACAGGAGGTTTTATCTCCTCGACAAAGAAATAATGAACTCTTCACCTATTCCCCAAGGTAAACCAGGAATTGTGCCTCGATGGACCTCTAGCGCAAAAATCGGCGTGGGGACGGCGATGACCGGGGTGTCTAATATTTGGTTCACGATCTCTCATGGGATCATTAATGAAGTGTACTTTCCACGTATTGATATTGCGAGCATCCGCGATATGGGGCTTCTGGTGACCAATGGAAATGATTTCTTTTCAGAAGAAAAACGACATACACGCCACGACTATAGCTTAATCTCAGATGGTGTGCTTGCCCATCGCCTAACAAACACTTGCTTAGAGGAGCGCTATCGCATCGAGAAAACAGTGATCACTGATCCTCGTCGCAATGTGTTGCTGCAGGAGATTCGATTTATTCCGCTAAAAGGAAAACTAGAAGATTATCATCTCTATGTACTGTTGGCCCCTCATATCGGTAATGCTGGCTATGGCAATAATGGCTGGTCAGGGGATTACAAGGGCATACCTATGTTATTTGCCGAACGGGCAGGAATCGCTCTTGCTTGCGCTTGCTCTGTCCCTTTCTTGAGGATGAATTGCGGATATGTAGGAGTTAGTGATACTTGGCAAGATCTGAGCGCAAATAAACGAATGACCTATTTCTATTCGAGGGCTGAGGATGGCAACATTGCACTGGCTGCAGAAATAGACCTTCAAGCATGCCAAGGACATTTTGTGCTCGCTCTCGGCTTTGCGCAAGATGCTCAGGAAGCAGGTCTTCAGACTCGCGCTGCCCTATCTCATGACTTTGCCCTCACGCTCAAGAGTTATGTGTCCTTATGGGAAAAATTACAACATCCCTGCTGTGATCTTTGTGCTGTAGATAAAGAAGGAGGCAGGCTTTTTCGCACCAGTATTGCTGTACTGAAATGCCATCAAGGAAAACGCGTTTCTGGTAGCAACATCGCTAGTTTATCAATTCCCTGGGGCTTTACTAAAGGAGATAACGATTTAGGGGGCTATCATCTCATCTGGCCACGCGATCAAGTGGAGACAGCGTTTGCATTTTTGGCGGCAGATGACGCTGAGAGTGCGCGCGAAACGTTACGGTTTCTGCTATGCACGCAAGAAAGAGACGGTCATTGGGCCCAGTGTTTTTGGGTGGATGGTAAGCCTTACTGGCAGGGCATTCAATTGGATGAAACAGCTTTACCGGTCTTACTAGCAGATGAACTGAGAAGGGGCAATCATTTGAAGGATATCGATCCTAGCCCCATGGTAGCTAAAGCCGCCGCTTTTATCGTTCACAACGGCCCTCCAACAGAGCAAGATCGTTGGGAAGAGGCAAGCGGATATAATCTTTTTACACTTGCAATAGAGATCTCCGCTTTATTGGCTGCAGCTGAGTTCTTTGACGCACAGGGCAAGTCTACTGCTGCTGCTTATTTAAGAGAGGTTGCTGACTGGTGGAATGACAATATCGAAAATTGGCTATATGCGACAAATACTGATCTTACACGTCGCTTCGGTGTGGATGGGTATTATATGCGGCTTGCCCCAACAGAAATATGTGAGAATCATGTCTCTTGCAATCCACAAATCTTCATTAAAAATCGCCCCTCTGGACAAAACATGTTTGCCTATTCATCAATCGTGAGTGTGGATGCCCTTGCATTGGTACGCTTTGGCCTGCGTGCCGCAGATGACCCGCGCATTCTCAATACTGTAAAGGTTATTGATGCTCTTTTAAAAACAGATACTTCGAAAGGGCCTGTCTGGCATAGGTACAACGAAGATGGCTATGGGGAACATCAAGATGGCTCTCCCTATGATGGTACGGGAATCGGTAGAGGATGGCCGCTATTAGTTGGCGAGCGGGCTCATTATGAGCTGGCCAAAGGAAATAAACAAGGAGCGATGGAGCTATTGCGTGCCATGACTAGAATGGCGGGAGTTGGAGGCCTAATTCCTGAGCAAATCTGGGATGCAAAAGATATCCCCGAAAGAAGACTTTACAATGGACATTCTACGGGATCTGCTAAACCGCTTGTGTGGGCGCATGCCGAGTACATCACTCTATTACGCTCATTAAAAGAGGGGAAGGTATTCGGAATGCCTCCCCAATCAGTTCAACGATACATCATTGATAAAGTTCGATCTTCTTGTGCTGTGTGGCGATTTGAGCACACCTTTCGATTCATGCCAGCAGGGAAAAAATTGCGCATCCAGTCGCAAGCTTCTGCCACCGTGCATTGGAGCATTGACGAATGGAAGAGTTCTAATGATAGCAACATGGAAGCGCTTCCCGAGCTAGATCTCTTTTATGTGAACCTACCCGTTGAAACAGCTAAAATCGGCACTAAAATATTGTTCACCTTCTTTTGGGTTCATCGTAATCAGTGGGAAGGAACAAACTTTGAAGTGCAAATACAATAAAAAATTGGTTACTCTGCATTCACTGCTACCGTTTCTCGAGAAAATAAAGAGCCCAAGATTCCAACAAGAAACGTAAGAGGAATCCCATAAACTGCCCAATACCAAGTATAACCGCCCTCTTCCCCAAAAATGCAATAGGCTCCCGCTCCGCAGAGGCATCCCATCATGATACTTAAGTAAACTCCCTGCCAAGAAGCTTTCTTCCAGTAAAATCCTGCAAGCAATCCAAATGAAAGAGCCGCTACAGGAATATTGGCCAAAATGAGCTTGTTGAAAACGCTATCAATGAGGGTATTGGCCAATAGAAGAGAAATTGCCGCAAAAACGGTTGTTGCCAAGATGCTTCGTCTACAACTTATTAAGGTCGAGTCTAAATGAGGTTTTAAAAAATCTCCAATCCACATCGCTGACATTGCACTCCACACACCAGTTAGCGTTGTTGCCGAAGTTGCAAAAAGAAGAGCGTAAGCAATTCCCTTAAAGCCTAAGGGGAGGCAGTGATTAATGAGACATGGCAAAGCTTGTTCTGGAGAGGGGCTTTCAAATCCTTTGGACCTGAACAAAGCAGTCGCGAAAATAGCCGCTCCGTAGAGAAAAAAGACAAGAATTGCCGCGGTAATTACCGCCCAATAAGCCACTTTCGGCGATTTAGCAGCAAATATCTTCTGTCCATACCAGGGCGCAAGAATGTAGGTGAACATGGTCAAAATGGTTAAAGAAAAGATAAAACGCAGAGGCAATATTTTTTGACCCTGAGCTAAGGAAAGAGAAACGGTGGAAGAAATTTCTGAAAGGATTGGTGCTTTCCACATGAAAAAAGCCATTAAAGGGAAAAACACTAACATCAAAATTAAACTCAGCACATCTGTGCGGATAATAGCGATTAATCCTCCTCGTAAACTCATGACAAAAACAATCGCAAGAAGACCAGTGCTAAGTATCCATGGCTCAATTGAAGGGAAAATAGGGTGAAATAAGAGAATGAGCGATTTGATGTACGCTGCGCTAAAACCGAGCATCGCTAAAAGCAACAAAATGCTGGCATAGGTTCCCATGTTTTTCCCATATCGCTTGCTAAAAAAGCCTGCCACAGATAACCCATCAAAAGCTTTCCATTTTTCCGCTACTGTCAAAGCGTAAAATATCAATCCGAAAAGAAAAATGAATGGAAGGACCAATGCCCAAAATCCTGCAATATAACCCAGAGATGAGAATGAAATAAGCGTTGCACTGTTAAACTCTGTCATGACAAGAGTGGCTGTTAAGGCCGCCCACTTAGTTTTTCTTTCCGCAAAGAGATAGGCTGACTCAGATCGAATCGTTTTCGATTTGTAGAGGCCGATGGCAACTAAGAGGCCGATCACACCACAGAATGTGAGAAAATCAAAAATCATCATAAACCCATGGTATTCTATAATTGGCAAAAGAATAATTTTTACAGGAAACTTAATTTAAATAAATTTAACTCTCTAATTGTTTTCTTGTTTTATCTGATCTCTTTGGGGGACAGGCTGTGAATTTTTTAAATTTTCTTAGACCTCCCTCTTCCATTGGACTATTAAATCCCTATCACCCTTTGTGAAAATGGGGAAGTCGTTTTGTAAAAATTCTTCTTTCCAGTAGTAGTTGTCCAAAAGCCCTTCTATTTCTCTTCCAAGGATGCGATAGGCCGTGTAGAGAGCCTCGATGGAGGCAAGGCCGCGCCCGGGGTTGAGGCAGTCTTCCTGTCTTCTGGGATAGGCGGTGCGCATGCTTGAGGGAAGGGAGCGGCGGGGCAGATGGTGAAGTGCGGGGGTATGGCGCTCCATCCGGTCGGCGTATCTCCACGTCCCGTCTAAAAGCATGATCCCCCTCTTTTGATCCTCACGCGAGAGGGGAGGACCCTCCAGGTTCAGAAGGAAATACGAAGAGAGGTCGGGAAATACAGGGCCGGGATAGGAAATAAAGAGAAGGTCATCTCTTGATTCCAATCCCTTAAGCGAACATTTTTTGAGATTTTCTCTTCGATGCCTCAAGATAATGGTAGGAAGAAATTTTTTCATTTTATATAGAATAATTAAGAAGGAATAGAGGTGCTGACCTCTTTTGTTATTTAACCGAGCCTAGAAACAGGTAACAAGATGCGCTGCGTGGCAAAGCCGGATCGATTCTCGCGAGGAATAACAGTCATGAATACGAAGGCCTCCGAGCGAGAATCGATAGGGCAAAGCCGCAACAAGCAGATTGCCGCCTGTTTGAGGCTAGGGTTAATCATGATCATAACCGCTTTTTCCTTTTCTCTCTTCGGTTCTCTTCAAAATGTGGAGCAGAGCCTTTATTCCTTGAGCCCCAAAGAGGAGATGATCCCTCCTCACTCCCTTCACTGGCTCCTCAATTTTCAGGAGGGCTTGCTTCAAGCCCGGGATCAGGACAAACCGCTTTTAGCAGTCTTTGTCGGCCTTCCCTGGTGTCCCTGGTCGGAAAAGATTCAACGCGAAGTGCTAGAGAAAAACGACTTCATTGAAGAATTGAAAGAGCAGTTTATTTTAGTCTTTCTCAATCTCCCCGAAGAGGGAGGAAAGCACGACGATCTAAGAGAGCGGTTCGGGATTGAGGAGCTGCCTCTTTTTCTCCTTCTTGATCCTCAAGGCCGTCTCATTGCAAAAGTGGGCTATCTCCCAAAACCCTCCTCAGAGTTTGCCGCGCATATTCACAAGCTCTACCGCTCTTACTCCGAACTGAAAGAGGTTGTGGAGGGCGATACGCTCTCCTCTCTCTCGCAGGAGGGGTTAAAGAGTCTTTATCTTAAGGCAAAAGAGGGCGGATTCGAGGGTTTTAAAGACAAACTCTCTCTTGCCGGACTTAAAGACGGGGCAGCTCTTTTCTTTTTGTTGGAACAGTATCGACACTATGCGGAGAAGGGACAGCAAGGCAGTAAAGAGGCCCTCGCGGTGAGGAAAAAGATCCTCTCTTGCGATCCTCAGAATAAACAGGGAGGATGGCGTTCTCTTGCTTTGTTGGATTTCGATGCCCTTTCAAAAAAACGCTCTAAAAAGAAAAAACATATCCAGGCTGCTCTAAATCCTTTGATTGCCTATGTCAAGAAATATGGAAAAGAGGATCCCGAAAATCTCTGGAAGATGGAGATGCTCATTGCTCAGTTTCTCTTTGGAAAAAATAAGGCAAAGGAGGCGCTTCTTCACGCCAAATCCGCCTTTAACCACGCTCCTGAAGGAAATAAAAAAGAGATTTGCGACACCATCTCTTATCTGGAAGGAAAGCTGAAGAAAAGAACGTAGAGAGAGTTTACAGAGGGAATTGCAAAACTACCGACCAAAAAGTGATTTTTGGGGAAGCTTGTGGAGCAACATGTCTTTGTAGGCCCCAAAAATCACTTTTTGGTCGGTAGCCTTGTAATTGCGTGTGTCTCGATCCAAAAATCTGCACCTTTTGCACAGACGGATCCATAGCCCCCTAGAGGAGCCCGATTAAATACACTTTTTTGATATCACACCGATGCTACGCAACCAATTGCATCAATTGGTCTGCAGCTAAGGTCAATACGCCGAATAAAAGATGGCATGCCACCTTGATGTGTCCGCGTACCCTGATTTTGCAG
>Ga0154336_130_pt1 | contig 51875 bp, 43 predicted proteins | sample RifGroA2_FD_115864 | JGI IMG/M metagenome (GOLD analysis project Ga0154336, IMG submission 115864) | Chlamydiae bacterium GWA2_50_15
CGGCAATGGCAGCTTGCGCCCAAGCGGTGTAAATGAGAAAAACCCCTAAGGCGAATAGCGAGGTAAATTGCGCGATTTTTATCCATTCGTGCTTGAGCTGCGCGTCGAGCGCTTTGCTAAACGAGGAATATTTGCGCCTCCCCTCATCAGTCCCTGCGCTCTGTTGCAAACCTTGCGCTCGGGCCTCATTTGCTCTCAACTTTAGAATCTTATCGCCGGAAAGCGCGATCTGGCACCCCATTCCGATCGTAAGACCGGGCCCTCCGACCAACTCCAGCGCCTTCTTGGTGCCGGCACTCACCTCCGCCGACAAAACATTGACTCCGTCATCCAGAGAAGATTCTATATCCGTCACATCGCCAAGAACCTCTACATAGGATTGCCATTGATGAACATCAAATCCCGTCAGATGCTCAATGAAAGAATTCACTTTAGAAGGGATTTCCATGAATCCGCACCAGGTCTTTACCTGCTTGGCGCGCTGCTCTAATTGCGGATAAGTACATTTTCCTCCACGAGCGACTCTTTCCCATCCGCACCCGGCCAACACTGCTTTGGCTGCATTTTTAACATCGCCTGCTTTGTCAAACAGCTTCCATCCATTCGGAGTATAATCCACTCTGAGATCCGTGTTTTCCTCTACGGCCTGGGCATTAACTGCATTAGCCATACTTCACTCCTAAAGTTTTAGTTTTTATCAAGGTTTTGTTAAACTCCAGCATAAAACAACCTGTTATTTCTTTCTAGACGCAAAAAGAGTTTAAAGGAGTTTAAACAGAAAACGCCTCGCTCTCCTCTTGTGAAGAAAAAATTAAGATTGCCCATCTACTTTAAGAGAGGAGTTCCGTTTTATGCAAATTCAAAAATTAAGGAATGAGGAGGATCTCTCTTTCCCCGGCTCTCTTTGCAAAAAATCCTTGAAGAAAGGCCGGGGCCAGCATCACTTTTTTTCCCTCCAGCTGCACTTCGAGAAGAGAGATGGCTCCTTCTCCGCAGGCGACAACCCAGCGCTTTTTGTCAAAAAGAAGCAGCTCGCCAGGTTTTCCCTCCAGGCGGCTTTCGACTTGTGTGCGCCGAATGATGAGGCGTTTTTCTTTTCCGGAAAGTAAGATCGTGGCAAAAGCTCCTCTTTCCGGTGAGAGAGCGCGCACCAGATTGTGGATGGAGACGGCGCTCTTTTTCCAATCAATTTTTAATTCATGGGGAAGAATTTTTGGAGCGAAGGTAGCCAGGGCTTCCTTTTGGAGCACTCTTTGAACGCACCCTTTTTCATAGTCATGCAGCACTTTTTTTAAGGCGATACAGGAGGCGCCATAGAGGCTCTCTTCCAGCTCTTTGCAATTCATCTCTTGAGGAATCAAGACCTCTTCTTGATAAAGAATGGGTCCGGCATCCATTTGCAGCGCCATTTCAATCAGAGTCACTCCACTCTTTTCTTCTCCGGCCATCAGCGCGCGCTGCATGGGAGCCGCACCGCGATATTTGGGCAGCAGGCTGGCATGTACATTGACAGAGCCAAAACAAGGGATATTCAAAAGATTTTGTTTGATTATCTCTCCGTAGGCAACGACGAGAAAAAGGTCCGGAGCATGCCCCTTGAGAACTTGAGCAAAGGCCTCTGTGGAGGCTTTCTCAGGAGCGTACAAAGGAAGAGGCGCACTGAGTTCTAAAACCTTTGCTTTAACAGCGGAGGGAGAGAGTTTGAGTAAGCGTCCCTTTTCTCGATCGGGACGCGTGACAACAGCGACAATCCTATCTCCTTGTTCGAGAAGATCTCCGAGAAGGCGCGCAGCAAAAGGAGAGGTCCCAAAAAAGACGATCTTCATGAAGAGGTGATAATTTCTTCTTTGAAGAGCTCTTCATATTCCTCCAGTTCATCCTGGGGCTCTTGGGTCACTCCCTGAAGGCCAATTAAGCCCCGTTTGGAAGTAGAGCAAAATTCCACCCAGTGCCGGAGATGAGACGTGATCTCTATCTCCTTTTCAATGCGTCTTAACGCCTCATCCAGGTGAAGTCCGGAACGATAGGTTAACTTAAAGGCACGGCTAAGATCCTGTCTGACCTCCAGAGGGAAGTGGTGGCGTTTGAGGCCGACCAAATTGAGTCCTCCGAGCTTGTAGGGAGCGCCGGCTCCAATAGTGTAAGGAGGAACGTCGTGGGTGATGCGGCTAAATCCTCCTACCATGGCATAGCATCCGATGCGAGAAAATTGATGGATCGGGGTCATCCCGCCGATGATCACATGATCTTCGAGAATGACATGGCCTGCCAGGTTGGCGCCGTTAGCCATGATCACCCCGTTGCCCACCTCGCAGTTATGGGCAACGTGGCAGTAGGCCATAATGAGGCAATTGTCTCCAACCTTGACAACGGCGTTCTCCTGGCAGGAGGAGTTGATCGTGACAAATTCGCGAATCTCGCAATTTTTCCCGATCTTAACAAAAGTCTTTTCCCCACGGTACTTCAAATCCTGGGTCTTGGTGCCGATGCTTGCAGAGGGCCAAACAGACGTCCCCTCTCCGATGGTGGTATTTCCGTCAATGTAAGCGTGTGACTTGATCACCACCCTGTCTTCCAGCGTCACGCTTCCTTTGACAATGGCAAAAGCTTCTATGACAACGTCTTTTCCAATCTTGGCGCCGCTTTCAACGATAGCTTGCGGATGAATCTTAGGTTGCGACATGTAATTCCATACTTTCTAAAGTTTTTCCCATTCGACCAAAGCAAATCCAATCTCTGCTTCAGCGACTAACTGATCGTGTACAAAAGCCCTTCCCAGAATCTTACCCCCTTTCGAGCCCACATGGAGCGCTTTGGCGTGAAGCATCAGTGAATCTCCGGGAACGACGGGCTTTCGAAACTTCCCGTTGTTGACATTCAAAAGGACTGCCAATTTATCCTTATGTCCCTTTTGATGGATCAGCACTCCCCCCGCTTGCGCCAGCGCCTCGAGAATGAGAAAACCGGGCATCAGTGGAACCTGAGGAAAGTGCCCCTGAAAAAACTCCTCATTTCCCGTTACATTCTTCTGTCCGATAATGAGCCCCTCTTCCAGATTGAGATATACGATCCTGTCCACAAGTAAAAAAGGATAGCGATGCGGCAAGATCTTTTTGATCCCTTTGATATCCAAAACAACGGATTCTTTGAAACTCTCCTGAGACATTCTCATCTTCTCCAGCTTCTTGGGCATAGGTTCAACTTCTTGACCCTGAGCCTGATTTGTAACGACGGGGTTTAAGTATTTTTGGAGGATTTTTGCAAACGCAATATTTGAAGAATGACCGGAACGGATCGCAATAAGATGCGCCTGAAGGGGATATCCCAAAAGGGAAAAATCTCCCACTAAATCTAAAATCTTGTGGCGCACCATCTCATCCGAAAATCGCAAACCCTCGGGATTGACAATCTTGTCCTCTTTGATGACAACGGCATTTTCGAGGCTTCCCCCCTTGATCAATCCGGAATGAATGAAGGGCTCTACTTCCTCATAGAGACTAAACGTGCGGCAGGGAGAGATCTCGCAAGCAAAAATTTCTTGAGTGATCTGAGTGGAAAAGAATTGGGAGCAAAGGGTAGAGGATTGGGGATAGTGAAGGGTGTAGCTCACTCGAAACTCATCGGAGGGAAGAGCCATGAGGTGGACATCATCCTTGGACCATGAGAGGGGATGAGCTAATTTCAAGCAGACCTTTTCTTCATTCTGCTCCAGATAGCCGGCCTCTTCAAACATTTGAACAAACCGCGAGGCGCTCCCGTCAAAAATGGGCACTTCCGGGCCGCTTACCTCGATGAGAAGATTGTCCACCCCTGAGCCATAAATGGCGGACAGGAGATGCTCCACCGTCTGAATGGTTGCATGCCCGATGCCTATTGCGGTACACCGAGGCATGGCATGAATAAAATCCAGCCGCGCGGGAATTCTGGGTTTATCGGGAATGTCAACCCTTTGGAAAACAATGCCGTGGTTGGGGGGAGCGGGACAGAGCGTGATGGTACCGTTCTCTCCTGAAAAGAGTCCGACTCCGGAGGAGGAGATTTTTGATTGAAGAGTACGTTGTTTGGCGCGCTTCTGTGTCACGGAAGCTGTCTGTGCAGAGGGAAGTGAGCAAGCTAAAGACAATTTTTTACCTCATAGACAAAGCATGCGAGTCCAAAAAGCTGCAAAATCGAGCTCAGTATAAGTTACAAAAATTACCGCAATTAACCGATTTTAAGCAAGACTCAAATAGGAGCGCAAATAGGAGAGCGCCTGGATCGTTTAAGTCATTTTTTTACAAGCGGACGCCTTAGCCGGTTGGGTAATACGCTCAAAAAAGGCAAGTGCTCATAAAACTGAGGTAACCACCCCGAAACGGGACCCCGTTTACCTCGGTTTCATGGGCACTTGTCAAAAAATCAACTCATTGAAGGACAAAATCTTGCATCATCTACCGACAAACCATTTGTAGACTCCGGTGAGCCTCCTACGCAGGAGGGCGGCACATAAAAAACAAACTGAGGGGATGAGTATCCCCCAATTACCCCATAAAAGGTAGGGGGTGTTGTGATGCGAGGAGCTGATTTCAGTCACGATAATCCCGCTCACCCAGTCCGACCTTCCCCCTCTTCCCACTTTTGCAAGGACTCTTCCTAAGCTGTCCACTGCAGCTGTGATGCCCGAATTGCCGGATCTCAAGAGAGGAGCTCCATTCTCTACGGCTCGAAGGCGGCCCAAATCGAAGTGCTGTCGAGGGAGCCGCGACTGAGGATACCAGTTGTCATTTGTGAGGGTGACAAGGAGAGCCGCCCCTCCTTTTCTTCCCTCCCGGACCAGATGGGGAAAGGTCTCTTCATAGCAGATGGAGACGGAAAAGGGGATCCTCCCTTCAAATACTTTGGCCTCATTTCCCGGCTCAAAAAAATCGCAGATCCCATAACGCTGCGCCAAACGGCGCGCCCACTCAAAAGGAAGATACTCTGCGACAGGCATTAAGATGCGTTTGTCATAGCGGCTGATTCGAGAAGAATAGGGGAGAAAATGGTAGGCCGCATTGTAACTCTTTTGTAGAGCTCGATCATAGCCATCAAATCCGGCCACCACTTCCGCCTTGAAATGCTTGGCCAGCAGTTTTGCAAAAAAAGCATGCGTCACGGCAATCTGTTCACTCTGGGCGATCGCAAAGGGCGGTTGAAGGGCGGGAACGGCGCCAAGAGCTTCGCTTCCCAGCTCTTCTAGAACCATCGAGGTTGCGCTTGAAAGCGAAAAGAGCGGCTCATCAAGGAAGAATGGAAGCGCTGCTTCGGGAAGAACAATCAAATCCACTCTTTTCGCGTGAGCCTGACTCAACAAAAAAAAGATCCTTCGCCACTGTTCGAGCGGAGGAATAAAGGCGTCCAGCCGGCCGGCAAGCGGGATCTTTTGCGAAGGAAGCAGTCCGGGCTGGACAAGGGCGACTGTCAACTTTTCAGCATTCTTATTCCTTCCGTCATGAACTTTGAGATGGGCGATGCCAAACAGATAGGGAAAAGCGGCCACCGCGACCCAAATCCCTAACGCTTTTACCGCCCGGCTCGAAACCTTTGGAAAAAGAGGGAATGCCGAGAGTTGATCCGGGACGGAAAGAGAGGGACGGAAGAAGAGATTGAAGGCAAACCCATTGGTCAGAATGACCCAAAAGGAAAGGCCAAGAACTCCCCAGAATGCGGCAAACTGTAATGAAAGCAGCGAGGCGGAGAGGGCCATTCCCACCGGATTAAAAGAAAAGCCGCAAAGGATAAAAAAACGGAGCCACTCAAAGAGGGTCCAAAAGGATGCTAAAGCCAGCACGCGCAAAATAGAGAGCGGCCCTTCTCCGGGAAGCACAAGAGAGAGCATCCCGAACTGCACTCCTAAACCGACAGTTAGCAAGGCATAGACAAAGAGGATGTACAGGCCCTGATATTCATGGGAAGTCATCCAGGAAAGCTGGATCGCTTGAACGAGGGCAAACCACAGCGTCGCAGCCCAAAACCGTTTTTTGACAGAAGAAAAGATAAGAAAGCTCTTCCAAAAAAGGGCGTATCCGCAGGCAGCTGCAAAAGGAGCGAGAAAAGAAGACCATCCCGGCTGCCCGAACCCCACTACGACAAGGCTTAAGAAAAACAGGAAGAGAGATCTTCGCAGGCTCTATCCCTCCGCAAGACCGCTTGCACGGGACTTTGGAGAAGAAGAACCGTAAGCCATGACAAGAAGAAGACCTCCGAAAATACTCAAGTTCTGCAAAAAATCAATCATCTGCTGGTGCCTATCCGCTTCGGGAAAGGCCCAAAAAGCGTGAAAGAAGAAGGTGGCTGGAATCAGAAACAGGATCAACAGAAGAGCTCCAAATCGGACTTTAATTCCCAAGATGAGAAAAAGCGAGCCCACAAGTTCAAAGACAAGGCCAACGAGGAGAAGAACTGAAGTCCAAGGCACAAAAAAAGCAATGCCATCATGCAGCCAGGAAATTCCCGAATAAACATCTAGAGAATGGGTTAAAGCCTTTGTCAAGGCATCTTCAAATCCATTCCAATCAAATAGTTTATTTACCGCAGCAAGGAGGAAGATAAAACTTAAACAAATTCTTCCGATAATCACAATAAATTTTTGCAAACCGGACATACAAGCTCCCTTTTTTGGCACATGCTAAAGCGCCCTTTTCGTTAAAATCTCGACTTTGTACGTTTTGTGACAGCCGGATTTCGAGGAGGCGGCTCCCAGGTTGCAATGAATTTCTCAGGAAGGGTTAATGCAACCCTTCCTGAGAAATTAACTGCGACAGGGGAGCCGCTCTCCCTAAAGATGGCGTCAAAAACCGTACAAAGTCGAGAAAATGCAATCGTTTTAATCTAATCAGATTGGTACAATTTTTACAATTGTATGGCGCTCTCTTTTCGAGAATTTCATCTCTTTCAGATCCTGAATGGCTTTTCGCAAGAAAACAAAAGATTCCCCCTTGATCGCTATCTGTCCCATTATTTTCGAAGCCACCGGGCAGTCGGGTCAAAAGACAGAAGAATGATCGCCGATACGGTCTATGATCTGATTCGATGGCGCGCCCCTCTCGATCACTTCTCCATTTACCCCCCTACCTGGGAAAGCCGTTATTTCGTCTATTCTCAAACAGCCTGGAGAGAACGCGCTCAAGCCGCCTCCCTTCCTCCTCACATCGCCTTAAGTTTTCCTCAATCCTATTATAGCTTTTTGGTCGCTGCTCTCGGAAGAGAAAAAGCAGAGGAGTTTTGCGCTCTTTCCAATGAATCTGCCCCCACCGTCGTCCGCGTCAATGGGCTGAAAACGACAAGAGAAAATCTTTTAAAAAGCTGGGAGAGGCTCTATCCGGTCTCTCCAACCTCTCACTCGCCCTGGGGAATCCGCTTTCATAAAAAAGTTAATTTTTTTGCCATGAAAGAATTTAAAGAGGGACTCTTTGAGATTCAGGATGAGGGAAGCCAGCTTCTTGCCGATTTGATGGAAGTAGAGCCCGGGGATCAAGTCCTCGATTATTGCTCCGGATCAGGAGGAAAGACGCTCGCCTTTGCCTGCCGCATGCAAAAAAGGGGACAGATCTACCTCCATGACAAACGCAAAGAGATCCTCGCTGAGGCTAAAAAGAGGCTGAGGCGCGCAGGAGTGCAAAACGCCCAGCTTTTATGCTATGACGATCCCAAAAAAGGGCAGTTAAAGCACACCATGGATTGGGTGCTTGTCGATCTTCCCTGCAGCGGGTCCGGCACTTTGCGGCGCAACCCCGATATGAAATGGAAGTTTCAAAGAGAGGAGCTTGAACAGCTGCTTGCAGAACAACGGAATATTTTTAAAGAGGCCTTGACCTTTCTCAAACCCAAAGGAAAAATTGTCTATGGAACGTGCAGCGTCTTTCCACAGGAAAATGAGGACCAGGCCGCCTATTTTCAAAAACATCTCTCTCTTTCTCTGGAGCGGCTCTTTCAAACCTTTCCTCTTCATGAAGGCATGGATGGTTTTTTCGGTGCACGACTTACGTTCTAATCTGCTATCATAAGATCATGAGTAAAATCTATCACTTTTTTTTGACATTTCTTTGGGGAAGCATCCCGCTCCTGGCCTCCTCGTCTTCTCACCTTTTCTCTCCTCCCCAACCCAGCCTCCTCATTCAAAATCGCATCCTGGCCCACATCAATGAAAAAACGATTACCGTACTCGACCTGATGCAAGCCATGACCCTCTTTTTGTCCAAAAGCTATCCCGATCAAGCTAAGTCTCCTCTGGCCCGATCCCATTTTTACATCGAACACTGGAACGAGTTTCTCGAACAGATGATCGATCAAGAACTCATCCTGGCAGACGCTAAAACACTGGATCTTAAAATTTCTGATAAAGACATCCGGGAGACTCTCCTGGAACGTTTTGGTCCCAACGTCATGCAAACTCTCGAAAAACTGGGCCTCGCTTACGAAAAAGCCAAAGAGCTTCTCTACAACGAAATTGTTCTTGAAAGAATGACCTGGTATAGGGTGCATACCAAAGCCTACGAAAAGGTGAGCCCCCAGCACATTAAGTTCGCCTATAAAGAGTATCTGGCCACCAATCCTCCAACAAAGACATTGGAATATCAGGTGCTCTCCATCCGCTGTAATGAGCACGAGGCGGCGCAAAAGATCGGCCAAACAGCCTATCACCTGCTTTCTCAACACGAGGCGGACTTTTCCACCATTTGCGAAAAGCTTCCCCGAAGCGAAGAGGTCTCTGTCTCCCTCTCCGATATCTTCTCGCTCCAGGAGAGTGAACTCTCGCCAGCCCATAAAGAAGCTCTTTCCAGCCTAGCGGCCGGCAGCTTCAGCTCTCCCATCACGCAAGTCAGCCGTTTTGACAACTCCAATGTCGTGCGCATCTTTTTCTTAAAGTCGCAAACAAAGAGCAAGCCGCTGGAATTTAAAGAGATAGAACAGAAGCTTCGAGAAAAACTCTTCAATGAGGCTGTTTCTTCCGGGAGAACGCAGTATATTGCAAAGTTGAGACAGCAGTACCGTTTTAATTCCAAGAGCCCGGAGTCGCTGATCCCCGAGGACTTCAAACCCTTTTCTCTCCGCTGAAGCCAAGGCCTATGTTCCGTCCTAGAGAACTCCATTCCCATCTTCTGAACTTGGGGGCTTTTCCCAAAAAGAGGCTCTCTCAAAATTTTCTCATCGATGGAAACATCCTTCAAAAGATTGTGCACACCGCCAAGATAGAAAAAGGAGATTGTATCTTAGAAATTGGTCCCGGTCCGGGGGCTCTCACCGAAGCTCTGCTCAAAAGGGGAGCGCGCGTGCTAGCCGTTGAAAAAGATCCCCTCTTCGTCCCGTCGCTACAGAACCGCTTTCCTCAAGCATGCATCATGCAAGGTGATTTTCTTAAGCTTTCGTTCTCTGACCTCTTCCAAGAAAAAACAAGCCCGTGGAAAGTGGTGGCAAATCTCCCTTACCATCTCACAACTCCCATCCTCGTCCGGCTTCTTTCGCTTTTTCCGGAAGTGGACACACTCACACTCATGGTTCAAAAAGAGGTGGGGGAGCGCCTGGTGGCAGCGCCCAAAACCAAAGCCTACAGCCGTCTCACCCTCTTCACCCATTTTTACTCAGAGCCCAAGTTCTGTTTTTCCGTCTCCCCGGGCTCCTTTTACCCAAAACCTTCCGTCTCGTCCTGTGTGATGCATCTTACCTTAAAAAGCCCTCCAAAGGTCTCCTCTGAAAAGGGACTCTTTGAGATGATCGGAAAGGCGTTTCAACAGAGAAGGAAGATGCTTCGCACCTCACTCAAGACTCTCTTTTCAACAGTCCGTGTCGAAAGAGCGCTGCATGCTCTCTGTCTCCCTGAGACGGCGCGCCCTGAAGAACTCTCCTTAAGAGAATTCATTGCCCTCTTCGAGGACATCCGGCATTAGCCCGCATTTCTCACACCCTCTCAGGAAACTTGCACACTCTGTCGACCGATCTTGACTCTCTTATGGGCGAGGCCGTATTACACAACACTGTCCTCGCCCATAAGAGAGCCAATCTCGATCAACAGAGCGGCAATTTTCCGCGAGATTGTGTGAGAAATACGGGTTAGTCTTTCGAAACTAAAAAATTGCACTCTTTTTTTTCCTCAAGACAATGAAGATCGCAGAAAAGATCGAAAAGATCATAAAAAGAGAGAAGAAGAGGATGCGGAAGCGATGAAAAAACCTCTGGGATAAAACCCAGAAAGTAGGCAGGACATCTTCCACGGCAACCAGAGGAACGCTCTTCAACACCTCATTTTCTGAATTGATCAGCCGGATCTTACCAACACGCTCATTTCGGAAGAGGGGAGCTTCCAGCGCGTCCCATTGAAGCTGCGGCCTTACATTAGGTTCTTCGGAAGGATAATAAGTTAACGAAAGATCTTCAGCGAGCTCGGCCTTAAGCGGCTTTTTCCCCCCTTTCACTTCTACAGAGAAGCGGTCATACCCCTTGGCAAAGAGCGTGCGTTGCACCTTCTTTTCTGAAAAGGCCGCCTCAAAAAGACGGATGGCGTCGCGAAACCTCTCTTTTTTGTCTTCACATCCCAAAAGCACCGCAATGAGAGAGCGGTTTGAATCTTCTGCAGAGGCGATCAGATTATTTTTTGCAAGAGAAGTATAGCCTGTCTTGATCCCTGTCGCCTTGGCGTAATAATAGGGCCCTCGTTTCAGGAGGCGATTGAACTGAACAAGACGGGATGCCGGCTGTTTGTTAGTCTCGGGACGTTCACATTCAATGGCTTTCACAATAGCTCGGAAGTGAGGATTCTTCATGGCCTCTTTGGCAAGAAGGGCCATGTCAAAGGCTGTCGTCACATGTTCTCTCTGATGGAGACCATGAGGATTGGTGAAGCGGGTATGCGTTAACCCCTTCTCTTTCAAAAAGATGTTGAGTTCCTCCAGGAATTTCGGAATGCTCCCCGAGCAATGAAAGGCTAAAACATTCGTCGCGTCGTTCCCTGACTGCAGCAAAGCGCCGTACAAAAGGGTTTTGACAGAAAGCCTCTCTCCGGGCTTCAGTCCCATCATAGTCCCCCCTCTCTCTAGCCAATAGGAAAGAGAAACATCGCTGCCTCTTGAGTCAGGAGAGGTGAGAGTTAAACATTCTCTGGGTGCTTCAACAATCTGATTCAGCCACTCCTCTCCCTTTTTTTCGAGGCAATAGTAAGCTGTAGCGACCTTTGTGATGCTTGCGGGGTACATCTGCCGCTGAGAATCTTTTTCATAGAGGACCTTCCCTGTCTTCGCATTGATGAGAATAGCCGAGGGAGCGGAAATCTTAATGCTAAGCTTTTGAGCGTCAGCATGTAATATTTCGAAACAGAGAAAAAAAATGCTAAAGAAGAAGCGTCTCATTGAATGCTAACAAGATACGTGCACATGAAAAAAGAATCAAATGGCAAGAAGTAAAAAAAAGATTTGACTCCGGTCCTTGTTAAAGCTTAAAATAAATTTACGGGGATGTACCAAATGATCAATCCTATTGATCTCGAAAAGGAGTATCACAAATTTTCCCAAGACCTGCAGAAATGGTCTCCGGACGGTGTCATCCCCGTAAACTTATCGCTTCTTCACGAGATAGGGATTCTCAAGGAAGGCCAAAAAGAGACATCAGAGGATGACGATACGCTTTCCCACTATTTCCATGTCATCGAAACAGAAGAGAAAGTCACGCTCTTCAACGAGCAATTCGTGATCTGGATTACTCCCCGAGTCATCGATGACCTCACTTCCACGCTCACTCTCATCGCGCTGCTCCACAACGAGAAACCCCGGCTTGAGGTCGTCTTCTCCTCTTCCGGCGTCTACAACTCTCCCAAGTACATTCTGAAAGTTCTTCAGCACTATTTGCAGGAGATGATCGATACGGAAAAACTTCTCTCCTCCATTGAAGATAAAGAAGGTTAGAGAGAGTTTAGTTTTCTTTTGAAGAGTGGATCTTTTTGGTCAATGTGAGGATGTTGAAGCCATCTTCTCTTTGATAATGGACGCGATCCATCAAGCGAGAAACGAGGCGGATGCCCACTCCTCCTCTCTCATGGCTGTTCTCTTTTTGCAGCATCTCTAGGTAAGCCAAAGGATCAAAAGGAGCCCCGGAATCTTTAAATACAAAGACAAGACAATCTGACTTGGCATCGTTAATGACAATTTCAAGCTCTCCTCCTTTTCCTTGATAGGTGTGCTCGATCACATTCACGACCACCTCTTCAACAGCTAATTCGATTTTTTTCATCTCCTTTGCAGTCAGCCCATTAGCAGTTACCTGCCCCTTAATCCAGCGTAAGATGTCGCTCACCTGGTCTACCTGCGAAGAGAGAGAAAACGTCGCTTTTTTAACCATCCGTTTCAAGATATACCAACAGAAGGTGAAAAAGAAAGGTTTACTGAAGGAGCAAACCTTGAACAATTTTGTTTGCAAGCTCCCGGTAAAGAAGAAGCGTGACGTCTCCTTGCGCCCCTTCGATAGAATCGAGCTGTCCTAAGGAAAAACTGATCGAGCTCTGCCTCATTCCTTGAGTATTGATAAACGAAAGATCGGAAATGGAGTTGTAGTCAACGTAATCAAAATCGGCGTATGCGGTAACGGCATCGGGGCCAAAGAGAACATCTTGGGTGATGCTATCTACAAGCGTAACCTGAGCGGTCAGATTTTGCCTTCCTTCGGTAGACACAAGATTCTTTTCTCTCTTTCCTCTCCTCCCTTTACGGTCATACTGATAACCAATTTTGTCGCTGCTGTTTGAGAGAATGGCCACTTGGAGCGTAAGGTCGCCTCCCTCCTGCATGTAGAGGAAACGGCCCGTTGCGCTCAGAGCTTGAATGAGGGCGTCTGCAAAGACGCCCCCCGTATCTCCCACGACGTAAGGGACAGAGACCGTTCGGGGCTTCTTTGGGTCTGAGGGAAAGGAGAAGCGATAGCCGCAAGAGGAAAAGAAAAGAAGGGCTGCGAGCGCACTCAACAGCTTAACGGCGGGGTAAAATTTCAAGGATGCGTTCAACTTTAAAGACTCTCTTCTCATTGCGTTTTGTGCAAAATGCTTCGACGCCCACGTAGCGTTTTTTTCCGTATTCCATCTCTCCCATATAAGTGGGCACAATGGTCCGCTCTGTTTTTTCATCATTTGTTTTTAAATAGATGATTTCTAATTTTTCTCCTCTATCAATCGCCTGCCGGATAAGGGTCTGTTTATTTTCTAAAGAACATTTCATTTCAGCAATCTTGTATTGCAGAGTCGTTAAAAATTTGACGACTTGAAAGTCCAAAATCACATGCCTTTCTTCAAAAGGTCTTTTCAAGATAATCCCCTCGAGAGTACGACACCGGCTCAATGCCACGTACGCTTGACCCGGCGCAAAGAGCGCTCTCCCAAAGTCAATGATGACGCGATCATAGGTCTTCCCCTGACTCTTATGGATCGTAATCGCCCAGGCCAATTTAAGAGGGAACTGTTCAAAAAAGCCTTCCTTCTCTTGTTCCAGGCGATTTTTCTTTTCATCAAAGATATACTTGTAGAGATCCCAGGTATGTCTTCCTACCGAGACAATACTTCCCTCTATGTCCACAGAAATCTCAGAGTCTGAGGCAGAAACGACCCTGCCTATGGTCCCATTCACCCAAAGCCCGGAAAGGTCGTTTACGAGAAACATGACTTGAGCTCCCACTTTTAGCTGCAAGTTGAACTCAGTCGGTGCATTCTTAAGATCAAAATCCCCCTCAATTTGCGCAGTAAAAGAAAAGAGCTTTGACGGGATCTCTTCGAGTTTTTGGGCATTGATCTCTTCTGCCGCCCGATTGGTTGCCGTGAGATAGAGATAGCCGGCGTCGTCTCCTTGCAAGGGAACGCTGCGTTCATTCAATCTCTTCAAATCCTGCTCTGAAAGGCTCTTTTTGCGAATGGCATTTAAGAGGTCAATAAAGAGCAGGTCCTGCTGCCGATAGATCTTTTCCAGCTCCAAAAACTGGAAGCTAAAGCGACCCTCCTTCATGACTTTTGCAGAGAAGAAATAAGAGCTTTCATACCGGGTTTTAAAATACTCTCTCTCCTGAGAGGAGATCACAGGGGCCAATTGATACAGATCTCCAAAAAAGGCGATGCGAATGCCTCCAAAGGGCTCGCTTTTCTTTAAGACGGTCTGTAAAAAGAGGTCGATGCAATCGAGCAGATCTGCGCGCACCATGGAGATTTCATCGATGATGATCAAATCGATATGAAGATAGATCTCTTTGTCTTTCAGCTGGCTTGCTTGGCGTCTTGCCTGTTCGAGTGTCACCTGAGGCCGAAAGCGGAAAAAAGAATGAATAGTCTGTCCGCGGATATTCAGCGCAGCAACGCCCGTTGGCGCCAGGACAACGATCTGTTTGGAGCTTCTTAAGAGAACATAGGAGAGCAGGGTGGATTTGCCCGTTCCCGCATGTCCTGTGATGAAGAGGTTTTCATCCGTTTCTTCCAGGAAGTGAAGGGCCTGCCTGAATTTGTCATCAATTTGAATGTCCACTTTTCATGATCTCTTCTAAGCGATTCAGCCTCTTCCTTGAGCTCTCGGCAGCCTTTGTCTCCGGGTACTTGGCAACCGTTTTTGTATAATAGAGATGAGAGGCGTGGAGTTTTTTGGTGCGCTCATAAAACTGGCCCGTTTCAAACAAGTTCTTAGCATACACTTCTTTCATCGCGAGAAGCTTTTCTTGAGCCTTTTGAAAACGGTCGTCACGAGAAAAATCCTGGCCGAATTTCCGCACATGAATCTCGGCTAAATCCAAAAAGTCAGGATCGAGGAATTCTGCCTGGCATTCTGTCAGATAGACTTCGACAATGCTAAGATAAGCCTCAGGGGCAAGGGGATGCTTGGGAAAGCGGCGAAGCAGGGTTTGAAACGCCTCGATGCTTGCTTTATAATCATCATCCCTTACTAGCAGCTGCCCCTTGCCAAAGAGAGCCTGGGCTCCCAGGTCATGATGCGGAAGGGCAGCGATCACTTCATCATAGATGGCAATGGCCTCTTCATCGGCAGGAACCCACTGGGGTAGGGAGCGCCAGCCTAATAGATGTTTTTTGGCTCCTTTCTTGTAGCGCTCTGCAATTGCAAACTTGTACTGAATGGCCTCTTCAAAAAACTTGGGGGTCGTCTGCTTTTTCAAGTAGGAAGAGAATTCCCGATTGGCCATCTGATAATCATGAAAGTGAAAATAGCTAACCCCGAGGTAAAAGTGAGCCTCATGCGCAAAAGGGGTAGAAGGAAAGTTCTTAATCACGATGGTTGCCTGATTGATGAGTACTTTCCAATCCTTCTTTTGATACGCCTCCAGGGCAGCGCTATAGTGCTCTTGAACGGAGAGCGTCGCTACGCTCTTCTGATTGACAAACTTTCCCTCCTTGAGGGTATAGGTCGCCATCGAAAAAGAGGGGCAAAGTAACAGGCTTAAGATGAAGAAATGAATGACTTTCATCCGTCCTCCGGCGGAAACCCTGCCTTCAAGGGCCGGGTATTTCAAAATTCGGATTGATTGCGACACGCGAGCCGCTCTCCCGAAAGATGGCGTCAAAAAATGTACAAAGTCGAGGATAACACAATTCTAGTAAAAATCGAACTAGTTTTCTCGCCTCACAGCTTTGATAGAGGGCACTTTTTTTAAGTCTTCCTCCAATTGAGCCGTTGCCTCCACTCCCCAGGGGGGGGCAATAACAACATCGCCGACCTTTTTTTCCTGAGAGTAAAACTCAAGATGCAAGGGGGTAGGGCCGGGAAGAGAGCGAAAGAGTTTCTTTAATTGAAGAATGTGGCTGAGCCTCACGCTGTCCGCATCGAGGGAAAGGAATAATTTTACGGATGTTTCCTGTGCTCGGCCGTTTGTCTTAAAAGCCATCTTCCTCTCTCTTTTTTCTCCATTTTTTATCTTGGCCCTTTCTTTCTCATAAAGGGCTTCAAAATCCTGAAGCCGTCTCTCATCCAGTTTGGTTAAATCTTCCAGATGGCGGCAGTGCAGCTTGAACTCGCCGTCTCTTTTTTCGATCTGAAGGATGATGTAAAGAAGCTGGTTGTCTTCCAAAAGCGCTCCCTTTTCGGCATACAGCTCGGGCCAAATGGGCACTTCAAAACGGTCTATGCCATCACCCAGGGTCACAAGGGCAAATTTGCGCTGGGTTCTTGCCGAAGTCCTTATCTTCACAGCCTCTACCAAGCCGCAGCAGCGTATCACGCTTCCATCGTCGAGCTCTTCTAAACGGGAAAGGGGAACAGAAGAGAGTCTTGAAAACTGCTTGCGATAGCTGTCCAGGGGATGTCCCGTGAGATAAAATCCTAAAACGGCGTACTCCTTTTTGAGGATCTCCCGAAGCGGCATCTTTTCCTGAATCGGAGGAGGGCCGGCGCAAAGCTCTTCTTTCTTCTCATCTAGAAGCGACAAGAGGTTCATCACCCCTTTTTCTCTCTCTTTTTGAAGAGATGAAGAGGCGTTGTAGAGCGGCTCCAGGCTCTCTAGGAGTTGCTCTCTTGCCCATCCTGTAAAATCGAAGGCTCCTGCAAAGATTAACAGTTCAACAATCTTTTTTCCCACTTTTCTCGTATCCAGCCGCTCCAAAAAGTCCTGCAACGAAGCAAAGGAAGAGCCCCGCATTCTCTCTTCAAGGATGACCTCGACAACCCCTTCGCCGACTCCCTTGATCGCAGTCAGGGCAAAGCGGATCCCCCGCTGCGTCGCCACAAACTTCTTTTCTGACTCATTCACATCAGGCGGGAGGATGGGAATCTTCATCGCCTGGCACTCTCGAATCACCTTCGCCACTTTAGAGATATCCTCTCTGTCCGACGTCATAAGAGCCGCCATCCACTCTGCAGCATAGTGCGCTTTCAGATAGGCCGTCGCATAGGTCAAATAGGCGTAAGCCGCCGCATGGGATTTGTTGAAGCCATAGGAAGCAAACTTTTCAATTTTATCAAAGATGTGCATCGCCAAGTCAGGATCGATGCCCTTGTGGACAGCACCCTCGCGAAACTTTACCCGCTGCCGCGCCATCTCCTCTTTATCCTTTTTCCCCATGGCCTTGCGTAAGACATCCCCTTCGCCCAAAGAGTAATTGGCTAATCTTGAGGCAATTTCCATCACCTGTTCCTGATAGACCATGATCCCATAGGTCTCGGAGAGGATATCCTTAACAAGAGGGTGATCGATCTCGATCGGCTCCCTCCCATGTTTGCGATTGATAAAGGAAGGGATCATCTCCATGGGCCCCGGCCGATACAAGGCGCCGACTGCAATAATCTCTTCGAACCGGTCAACATGCAGCTGTTTGACAAGCTCTTGCATCCCCGCTGATTCTATCTGAAAGATCCCCTGCGTCGTTCCCTGATTCAGAAGAGCAAACGTTTGCGGATCGTCCAGGGGAAGATTGACCCAGTCAACCTCAACGCCCCTTCCTGCCCTGATCGCATCCACTGTGCTCTGGATAGAGGTAAGCGTCTTCAATCCCAGGAAATCGATCTTGAGCATCCCGACGGCATCGAGCGGCTTCATGGCATACTGGGTGACGACAAGTTCTGAGTCCTTTGCGAGGCAGACGGGAATTCTCTCGGTAATCGGATCCCCGGAGACAATCACTCCGGCAGCGTGGACCCCTGTGTTGCGCACAGATCCTTCCAAGGTGCGTGCAAGATCCACCCATCTCTTGATCTCAGGATCCGCCTCATACTGGGAACTCAACTCGGGGTCGATCTCCAGAGCCCTTTTGAGCGTCATCGTCGGGTCTTCGGGAACAAGCTTGGAGAGCGCGTTCACTTTCGCAAGGGGAATGCTCAAGACGCGCCCGACATCCTTAAGCGCCATCTTGGCTTTCATCGTCCCAAAGGTGATGATCTGCGCAACCTTCTCCTTGCCGTACTTTCTCACCATGTACTCGATCACTTTGGAGCGGCCCTCCATGCAGATGTCGACATCAATATCGGGGTAGGAGATCCTCTCGGGATTGATGAAGCGCTCAAAGAAGAGATTAAATCTCAAAGGATCAATGTTGGTCACTCCGATCAAGTAAAGGATAATAGAGCCTGCGCCCGACCCCCTTCCAGGCCCGACGGGAATCCCTTCTCTTTTTGCCCAATCGATAAAGTCATAAACGATGAGCAGATAGTCGCACATCTCTTTGGAGATGATGATCTCGAGCTCTCTTTCCAGCCGCTCTTTGACCGCCTCCAGAGGATCTTGACCAAGACACTTCTCCCGAATCTTCGCAAGGCTACCCTGGGGATAGCGCCTTTCGATCCCTTCATAAGAGAGTCTTCTTAACGTCTTTGCAGCCTCCTTGACGCGCTCTTTTTCGGTGTACTCTCTTCCCTCTAAATGCGGAGGCACAAAGACCGGATAGTATTTCGCCCGAAAATCGAGCTCTACAGTACACGCCTCTGCAATGCGGACTGTATTTTCCAGAGCCTGAGGAAAATCGGGAAAGAGCGCCTGCATCTCGGCCGCTGACTTGAAGTAAAACTCATGGGTCGCTAAGGCCTTCCTTTTAGGATTGAGGATGCGCTCCTTTAGATTGCCAAAAGAGTCCTTTTCCCAAATTTCCACCGGCTCTCCTGACTGAACATTCATCAAGATTTCATGCGCTCTCCAATCTTGCTGTAAAATGTAAGAGACGGTATTCGTCGCCACGCAAGAGATCGCGCGCTTCAAAGAGATCTCTTTCAAGCGCGACGCCACCTTTTCCTCTTTGTGGACCAGGTCGTGATATTTTTGAAAGAGCCACGCCTCTTTGTCGATCCCCTCTTCCAAAGCTCTTTCGCGTGTCATCCGGTGACATTGCACTTCGAAAAAAAAGTCTTCTTTGAACAGCTCTTGAAACCAGTCGATCTCCCGGATCAGCTCCTCCTCTCTATCCTGAGCGATGAGAGTCGAGAGGAATCCCTTAGTTCCCCCGGACAGGCAGATGAGCCCTTCGCGATGCTTTTTTAGAAGCTCTCGATCGATACGCGGCACATAATAAAACCCTTCCAGGTGGGCAAAGGAGCTCAGCTTACAGAGATTCTGGTAGCCGGAGCGATCCTTTGCCAAAAAGAGCAGCTCATAGCCGCAAGGAGAGCCGACCATCTTTTTCTTTTCATGGCGAGAAGAGGGGGCCATGTACAGTTCGCATCCCAAAAGGGGTTTCACCTTCCGCTTCCGGCAAGCCTTATAAAAATCGATTGCCCCAAAGAGGTTCCCCTGATCGGTAAGCGCCAGGGCAGGCATTTCAAAAGCAGCAGCCGACTCCACAAGACTCCCAATCGATGCAGACGAGTTAAGGATCGAGTACTGAGAATGGACGTGAAGATGCACAAAAGACATAAGCAAGAGAATATAGGATAGGGAAAAAAGGATAAAGCTTTAGCCCGCATTTCTCACACCCTCTCGGGAAACTTGCACACTCTGTCGACCGATCTTGACTCTCTGGTGGGCGAGGCCGTATTACACAACACTGTCCTCGCCCACCAGAGAGCCAATCTCGATCAACGTAAGCGGCAATTTTCCGCGAGATTGTGTGAGAAATACGGGTTAGCTCCCGCAGTCAAAATCGGGAATCTCGAGATCGCCGTCAATATGGATTCTATGTTCTCTGTGCGGGAGCGACCCGGCATTCTTGCGGTGGAAGAGAGCATAGAGCTGCAGCCCTAAGCAGATGGCTCCGGATCCTATAAAGAGAGCAAAAGGCAAAAGCCCTCCCGTCGCAAAAGAGAGCGCAAGAGCACTTCCCGCGGCCAAGCCGGCTAAAAGAATCAGGGATAGGACAGCGAGTATCTTACGATCGGATCGTCCCCCTCTCTCTTCTTTTACAGCATCCATGTAGTCCTTGATGTCATTGAGAACAAGGAAGAGAAGATTGAGCAGGATACTTGCTCCAATCATCAACACGCTGCCCAAGCCCGAGGTGAAAATAATTGCACAGACGCTTAAGGAAAGAGCTGCGATAAAAAGCGAGAACTCTTTGGACTCCACTCTGATTCTATCCTGAAGATCGCCTAAAAGAACGTTGAGAACCCTTTTCTCCATATCCAAGATCTCACCCGCTTGTTCAAGGCGGACATCTTCTAATTTCATCTTTGCCAAGCGAGTCAAAGAGGAGGCAAAGTTCGGATCGGACGCACACTTCTGTTGAATCTTTAAAAACGTCTGTTCTGAAGAAGCTTCAGCTCCCAAAGCCGTCTTGATCTTTTGCACGCCTTCTACAGCGCCTTTGATCTTTTCCAGTTTCCACTTCAGCGTTCGCTCAAAAGAGACGGCAAACTGTTTATCCTTCCGAAACATCTCTTCCAACCCTCGGATGATTTGATCTCCCGACGCCTCTTCTCCGAGCTCACTTCGGAACTTTTTCAGCTGAGCTTTTACGTAGCGCGCTTCGCTCAGTCGGAACAGAGAGCGCAAGAAATAGCCAGACCAGGTAACAATGGACAAAATGGCGACAAATTTACCAAATAGCTCCATCGTATCGAGCAGGGCAGGGCAGAGAACGAGGCAAAGACTCAAAATATGAATCACTCTTTGAGGAAGCGCTAATAGCGCGCGGACAAAGCTGGAGATCCCGATTTGTAAATTTGTCGCCGCCATCCCTTTTCCGGCAATGTCTTCTTTAGGGCTCTCGCTCCCCCCCCGAATTCCTTGAAGAGTGTAATGTATCCCTTTGACAAGAGTGCAGGCGTCTCCAAAGACCCCGAAGCAACGGCTCTCCACTCCTGATGAAGGAGCGGAAAGTCCCGTTTTTTCAAAAAGCCGGGGGACATCCGCTGCAAGAGCGCGCAAATCTCCCGTCAGATTCATGGTCCCAAAGGCAAGGCGGCCCACTAAATCTTTAGGCGGATCCGCTACCTTCGGAGCCGCTCCCTCCACAAGAGGGAAAGGATCCGTCTCCCTTCCGATGACTTCACATCCTGCCATATTCCCTTCTTCTTTTTTTTAGAGTTATCCTGAAGCCGCCGCCTCGGCAAGAGGCCCTTCTTCCTCTTCATCTCTTTCAAAGCCCAGCTTGGGGTTCGTCTTGACTCTCCATAAAGGAGCAAGCAGCGTCATGGCGATGACCCCGCATAGGCCTAAAATGCAAAAAAATCCCCACCAGCCCCACACTTCCGTGATCTTGCCCAGGGGATATCCGGCCGTCGCGGCTCCGAGATAGGCTACCCACCCCACAAAGCCCGTGGCAGTCCCCGCCGCTTTTTTATGGGAGAGCTCAGCTGCCGCCATTCCAATGAGCATCTGCGGTCCAAAGACCGTAAAGCCCAGGGAAAACAAAATCGCGGAATCGAGAAGGAACCAGCCCTGCGGCACCATCCAAAAGGCGCCGAGGGAGAGGATCACTCCGAGAGTAAAGAAAAGATTTACAGGCCCGCGCCTTCCCTGAAACAGCCTATCCGAAATCCAACCTGAGGCAAGACTGCCGAAGATCCCCCCCACCTCAAACCAGCTGATCGTCGCTCCGGCTGCCAGCAGCGAGTACCCCTTCTGCTCCACCAAATAGAGGACGCTCCAGTCATTGACAGCCGTGCGGATGATGTAAATAAAAAAATAAGAGAGCGCCAAAACCCAGATGTATCTGTTCCTGAGGACATACTCAAAGAGAAGCTCCTTTAAAGAGAGCTCCGTTTCCTTTTTCCTTAAGGAGCTGTCTCCGTCATTTCGAAATTTTTCAATAGAAGGAAGTCCCAGCGATTGAGGGGTGTCGCGCAGGCGATTGATCACAATTATCCCCATCAAGATGCAGAGCCCGCCCGGAACGTAGAGAGCATAGCGCCAGCCGAAATAGGTCGCACAAAGAGCTGCCAGAAGAGGGATGAGGGCGCCGCCCACGCTATGCGACGTATTCCAGACCCCCCACCAGGTCCCCCGTTCGTTTTGGGAATACCAGTGCAAAAGAAGCTTTGCGCAGGGAGGCCATCCCCATCCCTGGAACCAGCCGTTCAAGCTCCAAAAGAGGGCAAAAAAGAGGATGGAAGAGGAGAGGCCGAAAAAGATGTTGCAAAGACCCGTCAAAATAAGACCCACTCCCATAAAATAGCGGGGATTGGAGCGGTCGCCGAAGATGCCGCTGACAAATTTGGAAATGCCGTAGGTAATCGAAAAGACGCTGGCTAAAAATCCGAGGTCCGCCTTATCAAAACCCAAATTCTGCATGAGAGCAGGCATGGCGAAAGTGAGGCTTTTTCGGGAAAAATAGTAGAAAATGTAGCCCAGAAACATCCCGGAAAAGATGCGAAGACGCCAGTATTTATAGCGCTTCTTCACGACATTGTGATCCTGAATCTCCACCGCCGCTTTGGCAGGCCTCAAAAAGTCAAATAAGCCCATTTTTCTCTCCCGGTCTACAACCGCAATTCACCACTAATATTTTATCTTTATTTAAATTAAATGTACATTGCGTAAATATTATTAATAATAAGTAAAATGTTTATTCTCTAATTTTAAATAAATCCGCGTTCCGGTTAAAGGCAGGCGGTATAAACTCGACTTTGCAGCCTCAAAAATTGTTTATGTATAAGACGGATAGTTCAAAATAAAGAATAACAACATCGGCGCGAAGCGGACTTTGAATCTTCCGAAGAGGTTCTGAAAAAGGAGAATTAGAGGTCGGCCGAGGGCTCTTCGGAGACGGTCGCTTCCTGAAGAAGGGGAGGCTCCTTTTCTCTTTCTTTCGAACAGAAGCGCGGATGGGTCTTTGCCCTCCATAGGGGAGCGAGAAGAAGCGTGCTTAAGACGCCGCATACCCCGATGACGACAAAAAAGCTCGACCATCCCCATATTTGCGTGATCTTCCCCAAGGGAAAGCCGGCAGCGGCGGCGCCCAGGTAGGAGATCCACCCGATGAACCCTGTCGCAGTACCGGCAGCCTTTTTGTGAGAGAGCTCGGCTGCTGCAATCCCAATCAGCATCTGAGGTCCGAAGATAAAAAAACCAATGAAAAAGAGCAGCGCCGAATCGAGAAGCATCATTCCCTGAGGGGCATACCAGAGAGCCGCAACGGAAAAGATGCAAAAGAGACTAAAGAGCGTATTGATGGGCCCGCGTTTTCCTTTAAAAATTTTATCCGACGCCCATCCGGAGGCAAGGCTTCCAAAAAAACCGCCGACCTCAAACCAGGAGACGCTTGCTCCTGCGGCGATCATGGAATAGTTTTTTTCCTCAATGAGAAAGAGGATGCTCCAATCATTAATGGCGGTCCGGATGACATAAACAAAAAAATAGGCAATCCCCAGAATCCAGATGTAGCGATTGCGCAACACGTACTCGACGAGCAGTTCCCTGACGGAAAGCTCTCTATCATCATCGTGGTCATTGCTCGGGTAGTCATTTCGATGCTTCTCAATAGAGGGAAGACCGAGAGATTGGGGTGTGTCGCGCAGACGATTGATAATGAAAAAGCCCACTAAAATACTGAGAAGCCCCGGAATATACATCGCATAGCGCCATCCATAGTATTGGGCGCAAAACGCTGCCAAAATAGGAATGAGGGCTCCGCCCACGCTATGAGAAGTGCTCCAAAATCCCCACCAGGTTCCTCTCTCTTTTTGAGAATACCAGTGGGTCAGCAAACGGGCGCAAGGAGGCCATCCCCATCCCTGGAACCATCCATTCAATCCCCAGAACAGAGCAAAGAGGCTGATAAGCGAGGAGAGCCCGAAGACAATATTGAAGACTCCCGTCAAGATCAGGCCAAAGGCCATGAAATAGCGGGGATTGGAACGGTCGGCTAAAATCCCGCTGAGGAACTTGCTCAACCCGTAGGTAATGGAAAGAACGCTGACCAAAAACCCCAGATCGCTCTTGTCGAATCCCAGGTCGCGCATGAGAGCCGGCATGGCAAAGGTAAAGCTCTTGCGGGTAAAATAATAGAAGATGTAGCCCGTGTACATCCCATAAAAGATGCGCTTGCGCCAATATTTGTATCGCTCTTTGACAAGCTCCGGATCCTGAATCTCCGGAATGTGCGGGGCCGGAGCAAAAAGGTTAAATAGACTCACGCTAATTCCTCATTATGGTAAGATTAAAAACAAGTGAATATCTCATCCATTGCATTATGAGTGATCCCTATAAACCGATTGAACGCATTCCTCCGACAGATGAAGTGAGCCGCGTACAGCGCATCGAGAGCTACAAACAAGACAAACGGGACCAAAAGGAACCTTCTCCGAAAAAAGAACCTCCCTATTTTGCATTCATTGCCTCTCTCTTTAACAAACTCTTTTCATTATTTCAAAAAAAGAGCGCAGAAACTGTTAAGCGAAAAGAATTGATAAAGGATTTAGTCGCCCTCCACGACTTATTTCAACAATTAATCCATCAAGACAGAAGTCACGACCCTTCTTACACTCAAATTTTATCCGTATTATGGCAGACCCTGCTCGTTGATTGCAACCAGCTTGAGTCCTCCCTGGAGGAAAAAGACCCTGCCGTCCTGAAATTCAAACTTTTACTAGAAGAGATTGATCTCTACCCCCCATGGGAGGATCACTCCCTGGGTTTTTATCTGCATAAAAGAGCGGGGACCGACTGGCTTCCCATTCCATTCATGGACATTCTCTATTCTCTGCATGTTGAGGCAAAAAAAAGCCCTTTGCACAACTCTTTAGAAAAGTGGTGTGCGCTCATCGCCGAAATCCAAGAAAACTTGTGAAAAAAGGCCTTCTCTAATAGAGTAATTGCACTATTTGGAGGAGCTTTATGAAGTATTGGTTTTATTCTTGCGGAGTGTCACTTTGTTTCATCTTGGGAATTCAGGGAGCTGAAGAAAAAACCAAGGAGCCTTCTGAGATGAAGAACTCCCCGGATGTGACAAAAATTTCAGAAGCACTGGGACATCTAATTGCAAAAAATCTACTTGATATGGGGATCAAGATCGATATTGCCCAAGTGGTCAAAGGCCTTAAAGACTCATCGTCCGGAAAAGACTCCCCTTTAAGCGAAAAAGAGTGTCTTGAAGCCCTCTCTTCTGCTCAAGAGAAGGCCTTTAAAGAAAAGGCTCAAAGCAACCTGAAAGAGGCTGAAGCCTTTCTTACGAAACGCGGTCAAGAAACGGGCGTTACCTCTATAGAAGAGGGGAAGCTTCAATACAAGGTAGAAAAAGAGGGGGCCGGCGACGCGGTCCAGGAGCACGGATCGCCTCGTGTGATCTATTCGGGAAAACTTCTGGAAGGAAAGGTTTTTGGCGCCTCTAAAGAGAGCGAAGTGCTCTCTCTTGACGAACTCATCCCCGGTCTAAAGAAAGGGCTCATTGGCATGAAAGAGGGAGAGAAACGCACTCTATACATCCATCCCGATCTGGGATACGGCACGGCGGGCATGCTCTCTCCCAACTCGCTTCTCATCTTTGAGGTGGAGATCGTCAAAGCTCAAGAGATCTTTCCGCCTTCACCTCCCCGGATGGCCACGCAATCAACTCTTGTTGAAGAGGCTTTACCGCAAAAAGAACTCTCTTCATTGGAACAAGAGGACGCCGCATTACGCTAAAGAGTAGAGAAACAGCTTTCGCAGCCTGTTTTTCTCTTCTTCTTGAAAGAGACAAACTGTGAAACTCGAACTTTGCAACTTTTTGGGCCCGAAGGCCTCGAGATATTTGCTCTCGGGGGAGTTATTTAATTCGGGTAGGAAGGGGTTAAAAACCCCTTCCTGGTTTAAAGAATCTCCCAGTTCGACCGTAGGTCGAACGTCCGAAAGCAAATAGACGAGGCAGGCGGGTCCAAAAAGTTGCAAAATTGAGTGAAATGGAAATCATCCTCTTCGAGCCGGAAATTCCCCAAAACACGGGAAATGTCGTCCGCACCTGCGCTGTGACAGGGACGCGCCTCACTTTAGTCCGCCCTTTAGGCTTCTCCCTCTCCGATCGCTGGCTCAAGCGCGCAGGACTGGACTACTGGAAAGAAGTAGAGATGGCGGTCATCGATGATTTGGAAGCTCATCTTGCAGAAAAGGGGAGCCGTTTCTTCTTTTTCTCAAGCCACGCCAAAGCGCACTATACTTCGATTTCCTTTACACCAAGCGATCTTTGCATCTTCGGCTCTGAAACAAAAGGGCTGCCTCAACCCTTTTTCGAGAAGTGGAACTCGCTTTTTTTCACTATTCCCATGAAAGCAGGAGCGCGGTGCTTGAACCTTTCCAACTCCGTGGCCGTCGTGCTCTACGAAGCCTTAAGACAGCAGAACTTTATTTTGCAGAAAGGATGAACTCTTTGAGTTGCGCGGCGTCCCGCAGGCCGACAACGCGTCCGACCTCTTTGCCTGCTTTGAAAAGAATGAGGGTAGGAACGGAGGTAATATGATATTCGGAGGCAATCTCTTGACACTGATCGATATCCAATTTCACAAGAGTTGCCTGCCCGGCGACCTCTTTTGCCACCTTTTCTAAGACAGGGGCTAGCATTCTGCATGGGCCGCACCAATCGGCAAAAAAATCAACCAGCACGACTCCCTTGTTGATCTCGTCTTTAAAGTTCTCTCCCGCCACCTTCATCACCTCCGCATGGATCATACACGCCTCCTTAAAGTATACCGAACGCACTTGAAAAATGGGATTTGGGCCGATGTGCGATCGTCGAACCCCAAGGCTTTGGCGCAGCCGAAATACAAATTTTTCAAGTGCGTTCGGTATAAGGTCGCATTTTAGATGAGGATCAATTTTTTTCGCCAGCAGAACTTTTTTGGTTCGGAACATGAGTCGCATTATAAAGAGTCTGCAAGTTGTGTCGGACCGTATCATCCAAACCGGGCCCATCAAACACTAGGAGCGGGGACTTCCTTAAACTCCCTCTGGACGAAATCTCGCATTTTCCTCTATGATGTACTCTAATTTTTAGCTTTGAACGAAAGAAGGTCCGATGGAGACACGAAAACGGTGGCAACTATATCTGATTGTAGTTGTTGTCCTTCTTACAATTTATAATATTCTCCCGACTATTTTCTACTACTCCAAGCCGCTCCACGAGCCCATTGGAGAAAGGGAAGGCAACAGGGTGGCGTTAAGCATTGCAAAGCGCGTCAACTCCCTGGAAGGGGACGCCATCGATTGGCTTCGCTCCTTCTTCCGCCTCCTGAAAATCAAACCCTCATCTTTGACCTTTAATCTTGAGAGTCCGGAAGTCATCACCCTGCAATTCAAAAGCAATGAAGAGGCGGAGACGCTCCGCCGCTACCTTCCTCGATCCGGAGAGATGATCGCCTTCGCCCCTTCTCAACTCGCATTACAAAGCTCTTCTCAGGAAGTGGGGAGCAAACAGGTCGTCGTTCAAAGGCGCATTCCTATCCACTTCAACCTCGATCAGCTCAGTTCTTATTTTCAATTTTCTCAAAAGTGGGACCTTCAAGGAGAGGCGACTCCTCTCTACAAAGCAATTGTTCAAGACCGCGCCATCGAAATTGCTCTGGCTGTGGGAGGAACGAGCGAAAATGCGGAATATACGCTGGCTGCTCCAGGCAATCTGAAAGATCCCGAAGCGCAAGAGATCATTAATCAGGTAGCGCAAAATGTGGTCGCTTTTGTCCGCACCTTTGGAGAAGAGACGGCTATCGCCAAGCGCTATTTTGCAAGCTTTAGTCAGGTGGAATCAGACGATCGCTCCTCCCTGATCTCCGGGTTTTCACGCTCATTGGAAGAGCTAAAAAAGATGTATACCGCAGAAAAAAACGCCCTGTCTCAAAAAGAGGCGGAAAAAAGAGCAGGCGGCGCTTTTTTAGATACCCTCAGCAAACAACGCCTGGAGCTTCTTTCCAGCAAGCTTAAAAATTTGACGGCGGCGTCAGAGGTGCTGAGCCGCCGGCAAAGCCTCTTTGCGGCAGGGCAGGAGCCTCTTACTTATCCCTCTCTTCAAACGCTGTTACAACAAAGCGATGCTTCAATCAACCCTAAAACAGGCATGCAAATTCTCTCTTTAGAGGGCCGCAATCCCTTTATTGAAAGCCTGTCCATCGATTGGCAGAATGAAAAGATCTTTCTTACGCCCTATTCCGATCTCACCGCTTATCTTACTGAGCTCGAACAGCAAAAGAATCTCTCTCACTTCTCCCGTGCAAATCAGTTTCTCATCGATGAGATCGCCGCCCTCGCTCGAAAAAGCCAGGAAAAGATCGTTCCCTCTCAGGAGAGATTTGAAATTGGCTTAAGTTCCTTGCAAAACAGCAACAGCTTTTTGCTCCTTCCCTTGAAGCGGATAGGAAAAGCTCTCGTCTCCCAGGTGAAAGAGGGCCTTTCTACACACTGGAGCCCCAGGCATCCCGATCTGATCAAGGAAAACTTTCCCATCTGGGATTACGACACCTATCTCTCGCTCCCTCCCGCCCAAAAGAAAGTGGGATTGATTGTCTTCTCTCCTGCAGACTCGGCGGAATCTCCTCCCAAGGGCTTCCGCATGAATTCGATCTATGTCATTGCAAAAGGGATACAGAGAATCCTGGAGAAATTCGAGGCTTCGCCTCACTCCGAGTCGGCAAAGCAATTCTTAAGCGACTTCCAGGAGCTCCGCGCACTTCTGCAAAAAAGAGGATTTTATGGCCGTCCCGCTACACTGCTTACTTTTGACCATCAAGTCGCGGGGGATTTTATTTTTGAAGCAAGAGATTACTATCAAACCGTTTTAAAAGCCTCTAGAGAAAACTTTACAGTGTATGGAACAGGCCGCTACGCCACGCTGGAATGCAGCAGCCTCGAACAACGCATCCTTGCCCAAAACAAGATCGACAATGCCATCCATGAAGATCTTTTGAAGTGGAGAGATAACTACAATGTCGCAAAACTGGGCCTTCGAGGATTAAGACCCACTGACGTTCCCAAGCCCACTCAAAGCCCTCTCTTTAGTAATTTTAAGCTGAGTTTGAGTAAATATTTCCGCGGAGATGACCGAAAAATTCTTCACTGGGGCCTTGATCTGTCGGGCGGCAAGACAGTGCAGCTCGAACTCAGAGACACCCGCGGCCGTCCTGTCACCCAGGAAGCCGATATCAACCAAGGGATCAACGAGCTCTTCAACCGCGTCAACAAGATGGGCGTCTCGGAGGTGGGGATCCGGCGTGAAGGGAATTTTATCACGCTTGACTTTCCAGGCTCTCAAAGCTGGTCTGCTCAAGAGCTTGTCAAAGCCTCTTCCATGTTCTTCCATCTGGTCAACGAAAAATTTTCCACATTAAACTCCGGTCTCTCGATGAGCGTCGATCGTTTTCTGCAAGAAGTGTGGAACGAAGCGGACGTCACAGGAAAAAAAGAGATTGAAGAAATTAACGCCATTGCCTGGAAGCATCTTTACGGAGATTCGCTCGACCCCGACATCGTCGAGCCGCGCACTGCCGCTGCAAAGGTTCTCTACGACAACGGTTTACGCCTTGCCCTTCCGCAGGATTCCGATGTCAGCAGCGCCTTTAACGACTCCCTTTCCAAGATCGCCATCCTGAGGGGAGAAGAGCTGGCCGACTGGCACGGGCAGACGCATCCCCTTTTAATCGTCTTTCGCAACTATGCTCTCGAGGGCTCCGACCTCGAAAATATCCACGCCGCCTACGATCCCACCAAAGGCAATTACCTCTCATTCAGCGTGCGCAGCTCCCGCACCACAGCGGAAGGAGAAAAGACAACCCCGCGCGCCGATCTTTTTGCCTGGTCTTCTCAATTCTCCAAGGAGAAGATCGCCGGCACTCCGAATGAGATCTATTCTCGAGGCCAGGGCTGGCGCATGGCCGTGATTTTAAATAGCTCGATCATCAGCGCGCCGACGCTTGATGCTCCGATTCGCGACAACGCCACGATTACGGGAAGCTTTACGCAACGCGAGATAAATGCCATGGAAGCGGATCTAAAAGCGGGATCCCTTACTTTCACGCCCAAAATTCTTTCGGAAAAAAATGTCAGCCCCGATCTTGGCGTTAAAGAGCGTTACAAAGGCATTTTCGCAACCGGACTGGGCCTTCTTCTCGTCATCCTCTCGATGCTCCTCTACTACCGCTTTGGCGGCCTGATCGCTTCGGCAGCTGTTATTTTTAATCTTTTGATCATGTGGGCAACTTTGCAAAATCTGGAAGCGACGCTTACGCTGCCCAGCATTGCGGGAATCATCCTCACCATGGGGATGGCGGTGGATGCCAACGTGCTTGTCTTTGAGAGGATCCGCGAGGAGTTTGCGCTCACTCAAAGACTGGCTTCATCCGTCATGACCGGTTACAGGAAGGCGTTTTCTGCCATCTTTGACTCAAACCTCACTACTATCATTGCTGCGATCGTCCTTCTTCAATTTGACTCCGGCCCCATCCGCGCCTTTGCCATAACACTTATCATCGGGATTATCTCTTCCATGTTTTCTGCCCTTTTTATGACGCGTTTTTTCTTTGCCGGATGGGTTAAAAATCCTAAACATCAGCGCCTGTCGATGGCTCAGTGGATCAAGACGACGCGGATCGACTTCATTAAATATGCAAAGATCGTCCCGCTGATCTCTCTTGTGATCATCTTGGCAGGCTCGATTGCCTCGTTTGCCAAAAGAGAGACCCTTCTGGGCATGGACTTTACAGGAGGATACGCCCTCAATTTTGAGCTGGAGCCCCGATTGGATCAAAACTACCGCCCCCTTGTTGAAGCGGCCCTCATGAGAGAGGGACTCTCTCCCCGCGATTTTCAAATACGGGAGCTCACGCCCTCCAATCACATCCGCCTGTTCCTAAGCCGCAGTTTAGATAAAGAGGGCAGTCCTTTTTACGGCCTCCCCCCCGAGACAGAAAGCGAAGAGATCGGCTACCTCTATGAGAAAAACCCTCGCATCTCCTGGATTGTCGACAGACTAAACGCCGCCGGCCTCAAGATCCTTCCAGCCTCTTTGGAAAGGCTGGAAAAGAATTGGACCGATGTCAGCGGTCAAATTTCGCAAAAGATGCGCCATCAGGCTTTTCTCGGACTCGCGATTGCTCTTTTCTGCATCCTCCTCTACATCACCTTCCGTTTTGAGTTTACGTATGCTTTTAGCGCTACCGTCTGTCTGGCCCATGACGTCTTGATCAGCTTGGGCGCCATCGGCCTTCTGCACTACTTCCGCGTACCCATCCAGATCGACCTGACCCTTGTCGCCGCCTTGCTGACCATCGTCGGCTACTCGCTTAACGATACCATCATTGTCTTCGACCGCATCCGAGAAAATCTTAAACTCCATCGTAAAGAGTCTCTTGTCGCTATTGTCAATCACTCCCTTAATGAGACCTTGAGCCGCACTCTTATGACGTCGCTGACTACCCTTCTCGCAATCCTCCCTCTGGTGTTTTTAGGTGGAAGCACCCTTTTCGGATTTGCACTCGTCATGACAATCGGAATTGTCTTCGGCACGCTCTCTTCGCTCTATATCGCATCGCCCTTGATGCTCTACCTCAACAAGAGACGTTCCGAAAAGAACTCTTCTCTTGCAAAGAGCTCTTCCTCTAGCGGCTAAGTGACGATTGAAGCGGTTTGGATTCTCGACCGCACGCCTCTTTTAGCTTGCCTTAAAAAAGAAAATTCATGCCTAATCATGATTATTCTCTCTGATGATAGAACGTTAACCCTGCAACAAGAGATGAAGTGAGATAGAGAGGAGTATTAATTAAAGTTTTTTCTTGACAATCTCCCGGGATAGCCATGGAAAAGTCCTCCCAGCAAGAGACGATCTGGATCTACCCAAAGATGGATCCACAGTGGGTGGAGACGATTATCCAAGAGTTTAAAATCCATCCTGTCACGGCGCAAGTTCTCGCCTCCAGAGGGTTTGTCTCCCTAGAAGAGATTAATCATTACCTTTATTCCAAGTTACCCGATCTTTTTGATCCCTTTTTACTTCCTAATATGGATCTCTCTGTCGACAGGCTCTATGACGCTTTTCGAAATAAAGAGAAGATCCTCATTTATGGAGATAATGACGTCGACGGGATGACCGGGTCCGCTCTTCTTACCGAATTCTTTCGCTCTCTGGATCTGCCCGTCTTCTGCTACATTCCTTCTCCTAACCTGCTCAAGCAAAACCCCATGCTGGACGGACTCTTTTTTGGCATGAGTCATGGCTGCACACTTATGATCACCGTCGACTGCGGCATCTCGTCTGTTAAAGAAATTGCTGAAGCTCGCGGCAGAGGGGTCGACGTGATCGTCACGGATCATCATGAACCCACCATGCACCTTCCGCCGGCATGCGCCATTTTGAACCCCAAGCTTAAAGAGAGCAGCTACCCCAATCGGGAACTGACTGGGGTTGGAGTGGCCTTCAAGCTTGCGCATGCCATCACAAACCACCTCATCTCGCAAGGCGACATGAGCACCCGCAAAATCGACTTAAAGAAGTTCCTTGATCTCGTTGCCTTGGGAACCATTTCGGATATGGGCTCTCTTCTGGGAGAAAATCGCATCCTCGTTCGCTACGGCCTCCGCCAGCTGCGCAAGACCAGAAGGATCGGCCTGACCAAACTCTTTGAAGTGTGCGAGGTGAATACAAGCACCATCTCTCCGTTAGATATCGCCGCCAAGGTCGCTCCCAGGCTAAACAGCCTAGGCCGCATTGCCGATCCCAACAAAGGAGTTGAGCTCCTTTTAATTTTAGACGAACAAGGCGCTGAAAAGCTTGCCGGAGAGCTTGAATTCAACAATGTCGAGAGGCAAAAGATCGAAAGAAAAGACTCTGAAGACATTGACGTCTACCTGTGCAAGCACCCTGAGGTCTTGAGAAACAAGGGAATTGCCCTCCAGTCTAAAAAATGGCATCCCGGCATCATTCCCATCATCACTGCGCGCATTGCCCGGCAATACAATCGTCCCACCGTCATTATCGCCATCGACGAGGGGATCGGAAAGGGCTCTTTACGCACCATTCCCGAATTTCCTCTGCTTTCTGTCTTAAATGACAACGCGGATCTCCTCCTCAATTACGGCGGACACGATTATGCCGCCGGTTTGACCATCAAGGAGGAAAATATCGAGTTGTTCATGGAAAATTTCCTCTCAGCTGCCGCCAAAAAGCTCACCCAAGAGGATATTTCCTTTAAATTAAATCTTGATGCGCAAATCGATTTCAAAGACCTCACCTTTGATTTCATGGAGTCGCTGCAGCTTCTGGAGCCTTTTGGAAACGAAAATCCCCCGCCCGTTTTTTATTGCGACGCCCAGCAGGCATGGCCGCCCAAGATCGTTGGAAAGACGCATTTAAAACTCTATTTGGAACAAAACGAACGGATTCTAGAAGGGATCGCGTTTGGCATGTCCGACAAGCGCTCCCAACTCTGCAAAAAAGGCCTAACTCTGCACATTGCCTTTACGCCTCACATCAACGTCTTTTTGAATAAATCCAGCATCCAGCTGCAAATCAAGGCGTTCAAATTTCCAGAAAAAAATCATCTTTAGAGAGCATATGGAATGCGCACATCTCCTGCAGGAACTGTTTTAAATAACCTGAGGACTGCTCTCTTCTCTTCCAAGATAATTTTCTTTATACTGCCTGATGTCAGTAATGTGAATCACCCACGCAGCACCTTTGCGCACCGCTTTCATGTGGCCCACGCGCGTCGCATAATAAATCTTTTGCGCCGGCACGCCTAGCATCCTGGCCGCTTGATTGATGGAATAAAATCCCTTTTCATTATCAAAAAGGAGTTCTCCATTAAACATCGACTTGGTTCTTGAATACTTTTGCCGGCGATATTCGGAAAGGTCGTCAAGATCAATCATCCAACGTGTCGCGCCCTTTTTTGCCTTTAGCTTGCCCTGTTTGATGGCAACGTAAATCGCTTGGCGGGTTACGTTGTTAATACGCGCTGCTTCCGTAATGGAAACAATCTTTTTCTCAACCGCGGACGGTTGACTCCCCATATACTGTGGAGTGCTTTCTCTTTCGAATTCCATGGTTTTTATTTTCCTCCTATTAATTCAAAAAATTATGTTATATGTTTTAAACTTTTTTTTTAAAGCTTTTTTTTCTCCGGCGCCTCGAAACGTCGAGAAGCGTTAGGGAGAATATTTATATCTTCTTTGATCATTAATTATCTCATTATGTGATGATTAGTTCAACCATTTATTCGGCATTTTTCTATTTTTGAACAATAACTCCTTTCAAAAAAGGAACATTTCCAGCGGCAAGAAACTGCTAAGCAATTAACTTCCAGCGGCTTAGAAAAAAAACCTGCTCCTCTGCCGGGATAGCATAGGAGCCGTGATTTAAAAAATTAGGAGAGAACATGGAGGACGAAGCCGGTCTAATAAGATGCGGTAGATACACATGAACTCGGGCCCTAAGGCCCGAGAATTTTTGCGGTTTGGGGCTGAGTGTCGTACTCGGCCCAACCCGTCTTTTGAAAATACCCGGCCTTTAAGGGCCGGGTTTCCCAACGGGGGAGGAATGAACTTCCGGCTGGCTTAAAACTCTCCCTTTGTTCTACTCTTAATTCATAGTCGGATTTGCGTCTATTCACGTGTAAAGATGAAGGTTCTCAAGCTCGCGAGTTGTCTTTTTTTCGTCCTCCTTCTCTCCTATGGAGAGGCGCGGGCTCCTCAATTAACCGCTCATGACGCCCGCATCAAGGTTGAAGAGATCTTAAAGGCTCATGCCACCCATCACAAGCTCAAACCGGAACTCATTCGGCGGGCGCTTGGCAACTACATCGAGGAACTGGACCCCGGAAAGACCTACTTTATCAAAGACGATATCAAGATATGGCTGGAACCTTCTGAGGAGCTGATCGTAAAAACTATCAAAGACTTTAAGAACGAAGCATTTACGACTTTTGAAGAGATCCATGAGGTGATGATTTGCGCAATCGCCAGGCGCAATGCTCTCGAGGGGAAAATCGACTCTAACAACCTACCCAAAAATGTGCAGCCGGCGGAATTTAAAGAGATCGATTGGGTTCTTTCGGAAGATGAGCTCTTCAATCGCCTGATACGCATCCGTTCCCTCCAAATCGAAACGGCAGAAAAGCTCGAGCAGGAGACAAAACAGCAGTTTTTACAGCGCCTGGGAAAAAGACGCTATGCACGGGAAGAAGAACTCATTACACACTCCCCAACAGAGAGACGGCAAGTCGTTCTCTCTTATGCGCTTAAGTCGATCAGCTCCGCTCTGGATTCCCAGACGGCATATTTTACTCCGTCTGAAGCGAGCCAATTTATGATTCAGGTCCAGCAGAGGCTCTACGGAATCGGAGCCCAGCTGCGAGACGATCTTAACGGAATTACTGTCCTTCGTCTCTTAGACGACGGACCCGCCAGCCTGGGCAAAAAGCTGAAAGTGGGCGATCGCATCATTGCAGTCAATGGAGAGACCATTGTAGGAATGGACTTAATCGATGCCGTCGAGCTGATTCGCGGGCCTCAAGGAACCCGTGTGGAGCTCACGGTCATCCGCGCAAAAAGCCCGGATAGCCAAAACTCCGAAGAAAAGATAACCATCGAGATTGTTCGAGGAGAGGTCGTTTTAAAGGAGACGCGCTATGAAACAAGCTATGAGCCCTTTGGAGACGGCGCGATCGGCTATCTCCACCTCTTCTCTTTCTACCAGGATTCAAAGAGCTCATCCGCCTCGGATCTTCAGCACGCCATTGAGCAATTGAAACGGGAGCACTCTTTAAAAGGAATCGTTTTGGATCTGCGCAACAATGGAGGAGGACTGCTTCCCCAGGCAGTGGCTGTAACCGGCCTCTTTATCAAGAAAGGCGTCGTAGTCTCTGTTAAGGACAACACAAAAGAGATCCAGCGCCTGCGCAATATCGAGTCCCATGCCGTCTGGGAGGGTCCTTTGATTATCCTGGCCAACAGAGCGAGCGCCTCCGCTGCAGAAATTGTGGCTCAAACGCTCCAGGACTACGGGAGAGCGTTGGTCATCGGAGATGCAGAGACGTACGGCAAGGGAACTTTTCAGACATTTACCTTAGAGGCCTCCAATTTTGGAAAGGTCAATCCCAAGGGAGAGTACAAAGTGACCCGAGGGCGCTACTACACGGTCTCCGGAAAGAGCCCTCAACTCGTCGGCGTAAAACCAGATATCGTCGTTCCCGGGATCCTCTCTCAAATGGAAATTGGCGAGCGGTTCGCTAAATTTCCTCTTCCAAACGACGAGATTCCTGCCAGCTTTGAAGACGACCTCTCAGACATCCCCCCTATTCACCGCGCACAAATCAACCGCCTCTACAAATTTGACCTCCAAACTGTTTTGACCACCTATAAACCTTATCTGGAGACACTGCAAAAAAACTCAGCAAAACGGATCGATTTTAATCAAAATTATCAGAATTTTTTGAGAGAGCTTGAGAAAAAAGAGTTTATGTCCCAATCCATCGAAATTTTCGGCCAGGGCGATCTTCAGCTCAATGAGACGACGAATATCATGAAAGACCTGATTCTTCTTACCTCGGAAGAGTCCCGGATGTCAAATCCTCCTTCTCCCAGGCCATCTGACGCGAAGGCCGCGGCTTAGCTCACAAATGCATCAAAAATGCCTCTTGCAATCCAGCTCTGAATAGCCGATAATCAAGCCGGATTTTATGACAAATGTCCGCGTTCGCATCGCTCCCTCGCCAACAGGCGATCCTCACGTAGGAACGGCCTATATGGCCCTTTTCAACATGATTTTTGCCCGCCATTTCGGGGGACAATTCATCCTGCGCATCGAAGACACCGACCGCGCCAGATCGCGCCCCGAATACGAAGAAAACATCTACAAAGCCCTGAAATGGGCCGGAATCTGCTGGGACGAAGGTCCCGACGTCGGGGGCCCCTATGCTCCCTACCGCCAATCCGAGCGCTCAAAGATCTATCGGCAGTATGCCGAAAAGCTTTTGGCCTCGGGTAACTGCTATGAGTGCTTTTGCACCCCCGATGAGCTCGCCGAAATGCGCACGCTCAGCGCAAAATTGGGCGGCGGCAGGTCGGGTTACAGCCGTAGATGCCGCAACTTAAGTTCTGAAGAAGTGTCAGAGCGGCGCACGGCCGGGCTCTTATCGGTCATCCGCCTCAAGGTTCCTTTATGCGGAGAGTGCGTCTATGAAGACGGGATCAAGGGCAGGACTGCTACACCCTGGGCCGATGTCGATGATCAGATCTTAATCAAATCCGACGGTTTTCCCACTTACCACTTTGCAAATGTCGTCGATGACTATCTCATGAAAATCACCCATGTCATTCGTGGTGATGAGTGGATGACATCCACTCCCAAGCACCTGCTTCTGTATGAAAGCTTCGGATGGACCCCGCCCCTCTTTTTGCACATGCCCCTGCTTTTAGGAAAAGACGGCAAGAAGCTCTCAAAACGAAAAAATCCCACCTCGATCTTCTTTTACAGAGACAGCGGCTATCTTCCTGAGGCCTTTCTCAACTTCCTCTCTCTAATGGGATACCGCATGCACGAAGAGAAGGAGATCTATTCCCTAGACGAGATGATCAAGGAGTTTGACCCTAAACGCATAGGCATTTCTGGAGCGTACTTTGATTTCCAAAAACTCGACTGGCTGAACCAGCACTACCTCATTAACCACATTCCTGAAAGCCAGCTCTGGGACAGGATCAAGGAGTGGGGATTTCACGACGCCTTTATGAAGAAGCTCATGCCGCTCTGCCACACGCGCATCAAAACCTTTGGCGAGTTTATGGAACTCTCCCAATTTTTCTTCATCAACCACCTCTGTTACTCCGAGGAACTCCTCACTCCCTCGAAAATCACGCGGCAACAAGCCTCCTATCTGCTTCAGGCCGTCATCTGGTGCATGGATGAGAATGCGGAGTGGGGAAAGGACGGAATTGAAAAGGCGGCTCATGCCATCAGCGAAGTCTTTGGGGTGCATCTAAAAAAGGTGGCCATTCCCCTGCTCTACGGCGCTCTGACCGGGAAAAGTCAGGGACTGCCGCTTTTTACCTCCGTAGAAATTTTGGGAAGAGACCGCGTGCGTGCGCGCTTGCTTCAGGCAATCGAATTCTTAGGCGGCATCTCCAACAAGAAGCTAGATGAGCTTTCAAAAGCGTGGAAAAAAAGGGAGTGCTCAGCACTGGGAGCGTGATAAAACGTACAACTTGTGTATATACTCCTACCTGATATGATCCTGAAGAACTCTCTCTTCTTCAGAGATGATATAGGTGGGATGGTAGCCATTTTGGTAGCAACCGGACAAGAGAAGCAAAACAACAACTAATGTTAGATTTTTTAATTTCATAAGCTACGCTCAATTTTGCGCGTTTTTGATCACAGAGTGCAATAAGCTCTTTTATTTATTATTTAACGAAAATTATCTTATTTGTCGATGTCAATTGAAACAAAAACTCTCTATTCCCGGGCCTCCCCCTTCCTTGCCCGCCTGAAGGACCGCAAGCTTCTTTCCGGGGAAGGTTCAACCAAGGAAGTCTATCACATCTCTTTGACTATTAAAGAGTCAGAGCTTGACTTCCGACCCGGGGACGCGGTAGCCGTCCTCCCTGAAAACGACCCCCTCTTCGTTGACCCTCTTTTGGAGGCGCTGCATCTATCGGGAAGAGAACCTGTCTTAGATCCCCGGACGAAAGAAGCGCTGCTCTCGCGCGATTTCTTCCTCAAAAGAGCACATCTCGGAAGACTCTCCCTCAAATTCCTCAAAGCCGTAGCCCCGGCCCTTGACGATCCTGCTCTGAGCTCGCTTTGCCAAGAGGACAGGAAAGAAGAACTGACGGCGTTTCTTGACGCAACGGAGCCCGTCGATCTGTTAAAGAGGGCAAAAAAAACTTTCACTTTTGAAGAGATCAGCCCCCACTTCCTTCCTCTTCTTCCCCGTTTTTTTTCAATTGCCTCTTCTACAAAAATTTATAGCGACGAGATTCACCTCCTTCTCTCCGTCCCTGCGTATTGGAAAAAAGGAGAGAAACGTTTCGGGACGGCCACTCATTTCCTCTGCCATCTAGCCAAAGAGGAGTCCTCCATTCCTCTCTATATTCAACGCGCTCCCCATTTTTATCTTCCTTCCGATCCTCAAGCCCCACTGATCTTGATTGGCCCGGGCACGGGAGTGGCTCCTTTCCGCGCCTTCCTTCAGGAGCGCCAAACTGCCTCTCCTTGCGGAAAACAGTGGCTCTTTTTTGGAGAACGCAGCCGCTGCGCGGACTTCTATTATGAAGAAGAGTGGAAAAGAGAGGTCCTAAAGGGCCGCTTAAGGCTGGATCTGGCCTTCTCTCGCGATCAGGACAAGAAGATCTATGTCCAAGATCGCATGTGCGAGCATGGAAAAGAGCTGTGGCTCTGGCTGCAAGAGGGAGCCTTCCTCTACATCTGCGGCGACGCACAAAAAATGGCCAAGGCCGTCCACGCCGCGCTCCTTCGGATTGTCGAAAAAGAGGGAGGCCTCTCGGCGGAAGAGGCCGCAGCTTATCTTAAGCGGCTGCGATGCGATAAACGCTACTGCCTGGATATCTATTGATCAACACTCGCACGTTGTGAGAATGCAGAGACACTCGATGCCGTTTCCCAAGGCGTACTCGGAGAGGCCGTCTCCCGATGTTGCCGTCATCCCTACCTGGTGCAGCTGGATTTTCAAAGTGGCGGCCACTTTTGTACGCACCTCATCAATCCGGCTTTGAAAATGAGGTTTTTTTCCCTCAATTGCAAGCGCAACGTGTTCGATCCGCTGCTTGCCCAGGGTCTCCAGAGCCTTTTCGACATAGACGCTGCTGTCCGTGATGCCGTCCTTATGGCAAAGCTCAATGGCAATTCCTCCCAAGATGGGAACTGAAGTGAGAGAAGTCATGGCATTGCAAATCGCATGAAAGATGACATCTCCGTCGGAATCCGCGGCAAGTCCCGGAACCTCGTCAAAAATCACCCCTCCCAGAGTGCAGGGTTTTGAAGAGTCGGGCGGTAAGAAGCGATGGCTGTCTTTCCCGATGCCGACGCGGATGCGCGGCGCTGAAGTTTCAGAGTTGTGCATAGTTTACCTTAAGTTTGCTTTCTTTCTGCTTTCTAATGATTGCAAGTTCTATGAGTCTTTCTAAGAGCTCCTTGTAACAGAGGCCGCTTGCCTGCCAGAGTTTGGGATACATGCTGATGCTGGTAAATCCTGGGATCGTATTGATTTCGTTTAGAAAGAGCTTGCCGTCGCTTTTTCTTAAAAAAAAATCCACTCGCGCCATCCCCTCGCATTCACACACTTGAAAAGCTTTCACAGCGAGGCTCTGCACCTCTTTCGTTGTCTTCTCGTCAAGCTCCGCGGGGATGCGATAATGGGCTCCCTTTTCATCAAGATATTTTGCCTCGTAGGAATAAAATTCATGGGTGGGAATCACCTCTCCGGGGCAAGAGGCGATCGGCTCCTCATTTCCCAAGACGGAACATTCGATCTCTCGGGCATCGAGAAATTCTTCGATAAGAATCTTATCGTCGTACTGCGCCGCTTCTTCAAGAGCAGGAGCAAAGTCTTTCAGTCTCTTGACTTTGCTGATGCCAACAGAAGAACCGGTATTTGCCGGCTTCAAAAAGAATGGAAGCCCAATCTCTTTGGCAAGTCTTTCAAAGTCAAGAGAAGAAAAGGCGCTGCGCTTAAAGGCGAAAAAGCGAGCCGTTGGAAGGCCCCCTTGCAAAAAGAGCCTCTTCATCACATCTTTGTCCATGCAGACGGCTGAACTTAAGACCCCCGCTCCGACAAAGGGAATGCCTGCAAGCTTTAAAAGCCCTTGCACGGTCCCGTCCTCTCCATAAGGTCCGTGAAGAAGGGGAAAGATGACGTCAAGAGGTGCTGTGCAAGATTTTCCCGACAGCGCGACGAGCTGCTTTTTCTTGTCTTTGGGCACCACGGCCAGCCTCTCTTTTTCGGGAAAGAGGCGCACCCTTTTGGGATCCTCGCAATGCTCTAAAAAGCGCTCGCTATCCTGAAGATGCCATCCCCCTTCTTTATCAATCCCGATAAGCACCACCTCAAACCGGTCCCGATCGAGAGCCTCGACGACATTGCGTGCAGAGAGAAGAGAGACTTCATGTTCCACCGACTTCCCGCCAAAGAGAATGCCGAGGCGGATCTTCTTGTTCATCCCTCTATTTTTACCATAGCGGAAAGATTTTTGGGAAAGACATGCACAATTTATCTTCCATCTGTATAAATAAAGAGGAAGCGAGGTTGCGATCATGGAGCTGCTTGAGATTACGGGAGGAACGCCTCTGAAAGGACGGGTAAAAGCAGCAGGAGCAAAGAATGCCGCCACAAAACTCCTTGTCGCCTCCCTTCTCTCGGACAAGCGGTGCATCCTGCATAACGTTCCTGACATCGGCGACGTGGAAACAACGGTCGATCTCTGTCAAGAGATCGGAAGCGAAATTCATTGGGATCGCGGGGAAGGAGTCTTAGAAATTGTCACAAAAGAGATCAAAACCTCCTACGTTCCTCAGCGCTTCTCCGGCTCCAACCGCATCCCCATCCTGATGATCGGAGCTCTGCTTGGTCGCACGGAAGAGGACATCATGGTTCCTACGGCGGGAGGCTGCAAGATCGGCAAGCGGCCCGTCAACTTCCACTTAGACGCTTTAACAAAACTCGGCGCCACTGTCGAATATCGAGAGATGAAAAAGGAGGGGGCCTACTTTGCTCAGGCACATAAAGGATTGAAGGGGACCGTGATCTCTCTTCCTTATCCTTCAGTGGGAGCGACGGAAAATGCTCTTTTGGCCGCCGTGCGCGCCAAGGGAACGACCTTAATTGAAAATGCCGCCATGGAGCCCGAGGTGCTTGACCTTATCCTCTTTTTGCAAAAGCTCGGTGCCCTCATCTCTTTGGAGGCTAATCGCATCGTCAAGGTGCGGCAAGCGACTCAATTTTACGAAGTTCAGCACACGGTTATGACCGACCGGGTCGAGGCTGCCTCTTTTGGAATGGCCGCAATCGGAACCAAGGGAAACGTCTTTGTGGAAGGGGCAGAGCATCTGCATCTGATCTCTTTTCTTAACAAAGTGCGCGAACTGGGAGGCGGTTTCCGTGCAAACAGGGAGGGGATCGAATTCTTTTATGAGCGGCCTCTTCGAGGAGGGGGCCTCCTAGAGACCGACGTCCATCCGGGATTTTTAACTGATTGGCAACAGCCCTTCGTCGTCCTCTTGACTCAGGCGCAGGGCCACTCGGTCATTCACGAAACTGTCTATGAAAATCGCTTTGGATATGCCACCACTTTAAAAGAGATGGGAGCCGATCTCGAGCTCTTCACCCAATGTTTGGGACCGACAAACTGCCGTTTCGCCGCACAAAACTACCACCACAGCCTCATTGTGAAAGGGCCAACCCCTCTGAAAGGCGCCGACATCGCCATCCCCGATCTCCGCGCAGGCTTTGCCTACGTTCTCGCTGCCCTTATTGCCGAAGGAAAGACCCGTCTCTCTAACGTCCACTTCCTCGACAGAGGCTATGAACGCCTGAAAGAGAAGCTCTCCGCCTTGGGCGCCCAGGTCTCTCGCGCCACTCCCGGCCTCTCTCTCAAAACATTGTCTGAAAAGATCCCTGCGATCAAATAAGACTCTTATGACTCTTCCCCGCGAGCTCTTTGACATAGCGCGGGACGGCGTAGCCGGGAAGATGGGCAAGGAGCCGGGAGATGAGCGCTTTCCCTCTTTTTTCTCTGACATAGAAATGAGAGGCTCCTTCAACGGGATCGAGCTGATGGAGATAGTAGGGGAGGACTCCTCCGTTGATAAGAGATTCGAAAAGCTCTTTCAACGTTTGAAAATCGTCGTTGACTCCTTTGAGAAGAACGGCCTGGTGAAGAAGCAAAACGCCCTTGCGGCGCAGCTTTAATAGAGCCTCAAAGAGATCCTCATCCAATTCTTTGGGATGGTTTGCATGAAGAACAAGGATCATTTTCAAGCGTCTCTTTTCGAAAATGGAGAGAAGGCCGTCATCAATTCTTTCGGGAATCCCAATGGGAAGGCGAGTGTGGAGACGGAGGCGCTCGACGTGTTCGATCTTCTCTATTTGGATAACAAGCTGCTCCAATGCGCGGTTAGAAAGAGAGAGGGGGTCGCCGCCGCTTAGGACGACCTCTCTCGCCAGGGGATCGCGCGCGAGGGCGTCAAGCTCCTTTTGATAGGAGATGCGCCCCTTTTCATAGGGGAAGTGGCGGCGAAAGCAGTACCGGCAGTGCATGGCGCAAAGAGGCGTTGCTAAAAGAAGCATTCTGGATCGGTATTTTGAAAGAAGTTTGGGCGCTTGAAGAAAGCGGGCCTCCTCAAGAGGATCTCTTACAAACCCTTCCGCCTCCCTCTCTTCCTCAACAAGGGGGACAAACTGGCGAAGGAGCGGATCGCGCAAGCTCTTTTTGGCAATCTTTTTTGCGAGGCGCAACGGGAGATTCAAGGGAAAGCGGCTCTTTTCTAAGACTCTTTTTCGCTGAGTGGATGTTAATTCAAGAAGCGCGCATAGAGCATGCCAATCGGTGATGTTCTGCCGGCGGATCTTGAGCCAGGAGTCGGAAGAGGACATCACATCCTGTCGACAGTGCGCAGTCCCAAAATATTCAGTCCTTGCCTTAAGACGCGTTCCGTCAGTTCAGAGAGAAGCAAACGGCTCTCTTCCTCTTGCGATCCTTGAACGCGGCAGTCGCGGAAAAAGGCGTTGAACTTCTCTGCGAGCAGATAGAGATAATCGGTCAGACGATGGGGCAAAAGATCGCGGGCCATGACCTCCAAGACTTCGCTGAAACGACTTAAGTGAAGAGCGAGGCCGATCTCTGAAGGATGCGCCAAAGAAATAGCGGCTCTTTTCAGCACGCTGTCAATCTCTTTATGGGTTTTTCGCTTGATCCCCTGCACGCGGACATAGGAATAGAGCAAAAAAACCGCGGTATTGCCTTCAAATTTTAGCATGCGGTCATAGCTAAAGACATAGTCTTTGATGCGGTTGCAGGAGAGATCCGCATATTTGACGGCATCGATCCCGATAACCTTTGCGAGCTCTTCGATCTCCGCTTGAGGAGCGTCAACCAAGCGCCCCTCTAAAATCTTTCGTGCGCGCAAGATCGCCTCCATGAGAAGATCGATCAACTTTTCCGTCTCGCCGGAGCGCGTCTTAAACTTCTTTCCCTGATCGTTGAGCACCAGGCCAAAACCGACATGGTCCACACGCACTCTGGAAGGATCGAGATAGCCCGCTTTTTCAGCCGTCTTTACGATCATATTGATATGAAGGCTCTGTCCCGCATCGATAACCAGGATGATCCGATCCGCCTTTTCCTCTTCAATTCTTTGGCGAATGGCTGCCATGTCTGTCGTGGCGTAGTTGTAGCCGCCGTCTGATTTCTGGACGATCAGGGGCAAGGGATTGCCTTCCTGAGTCTTATACCCTTCCAAAAAGATGCACTTTGCCCCTTGAGAGAGCGTAATCAACCCTTTTTGCTCAAGATCTGCGACGACAAGAGGCAGCATCGGATTGTAGTAAGACTCTCCGCGCTCAAGAAGGCGCACCTCGAGAAGATCGTAGATCTCCCCATACCCTTTGCGTGAAATCTCGCACAGCTTTTTCCAGGCTTGGACGGTCTCAGGATCTCCAGCCTGTAGCTGTACCACCTTAAGATGGGCTTTTCTTTTAAACTCCTCATCGGCATCAAAGCGTTCCTTGGAGGCGCGATACCACTGCATGAGCTGAAAGAGCGTCGTCTCCTCTTCTCCGCTCAGCACTTGGGGAGCCTCTGCATGCATGTAGGCAATGAGCATACCGAATTGCGTGCCCCAATCCCCCACATGGTTAAGCCTTAAGACGTCGTGTCCTAAAAATTCAAAGAGGCGCGCCAGGCAATCTCCAATGATGGTAGAGCGTAAATGGCCGACGTGCAGTTCTTTAGCCACATTGGGCGATGAAAACTCAACAATGATCCGCTGAACGGGGTCGGGTCTAGCCACCCCCAGCCTCTCATCTTTTAGCATCCGATTTACTTCAGCAGCGAGGAAGGAGGGGGTTAAGGTCAAATTGACGAATCCGGCTCCGGCCACCTCTACCTTTTGAAAAAAAGAAGACTTGCTTAACTCTTGAGCGAGCTTCTCTGCCACCGCGCGCGGCGGTTTTCCCAGCTCTTTTCCAATTTTGAGCGCACTATTGCACTGGTAGTGGCCAAATTGATCCTGTGTGCTGGGCTTTACCTCTGAGAGCAAGAGTTCCGGGAAAGAGGCGAGCTCTTTGCCAAAGCAGGCGCCTACCGCCTGAGTGGCCAGCTCCTGCAACCGCCGATTGAGATTTTCCATGCGCTACCTAAGCGAGATCAAGAGCGATATGAGAGTGGTGAAAATAGATCTTTCCCTCTTTTCTTCGTCCGATGCCGAAGCGGAGGTTGTACTCTGCCAGCCTCATAGCGGCTCTCTGCGTTGTGTAGCCGTTGCGCTCGGCATTTTCAAAAATAAAAAGCAGCTGGTCAGCAATGCGGCTCGTTTGCTCCAGGGACAAAGCAGGGTCGTATCCCGCCTCTTGCAATTCGCAAGAGACATTGATGAGCCCGCCTGCATTAACGACAAAGTCCGGAGCATAGAGAATCCCTCTTTTGGCAAGATGCTCGGCATCCGTTTCTCTTAGGAGTTGATTGTTTGCAGCTCCCACGACGGCCCTTGAGCGCAGCAAAGGAATGGTCTGCGGATTGAGCACCGCTCCCAGAGCGCATGGGGCAAAGATATCGCACTCGATGCCGTAGATCTCTCGAGGGGAACAAAGATGGGCTCCATAGAGCTGAGCAAGCCTCTCCGCTCTACGAGGAGCGAGATCCGTTACAACGAGCTCGGCGCCCCGGCGAAAGAGATAGTCCGCCAAACAGGCTCCAACGCTTCCCGCGCCCTGGATCGCAACTCTCCTGCCTGCAAAAGAGCCGCTTCCGTAAAGCTTTTTCAAGGCAGCCTGCATGCCGCACAAAACCCCCCAGGCAGTGTAAGGCGAAGGATCTCCGCTGCTCTTTTGATGAGGAAGCCCGACAATAAAGGGATTTGTCCTTTGCATGACCAAGACGTCCTTTGTCCCGCACCCGACATCCTCTGCGCAGATGTACTTTCCTTCCAACTGAGCGACAGCCTCTCCGAAGGCCATCAGAAGATCATCGCTCTTCTCCTTCAGAGGATCGGCGATAATGACGCTCTTTCCGCCTCCCCAGCCCACACGAGAAACCGCCGATTTGTAGGTCATTCCCTGAGAGAGCCGAAGAGCGTCGTTGAGAGCCGCTTCAAAGGTGGGATAGGACTGAATCCGGGTTCCTCCCAGAGCCGGCCCCAACACGGTGTTGTGGATGGCAATGATCGCCGTTAAACGAACTTCTCTACTCGTGACCTTGATCACTTTTTCATATCCTGTAATAGGAATCTCTTCGAATTCAAGTCCGTATTTTGTTTTTCTCTCTCTCTTCTCTTCCGCAATCAACACCATATAGAATTCTCCCTATAAGGAATAAACCAAATTATACACAATTTGTCATATTATCACTTCATCCTCCTTAATGGCAAGCGCTCATCTCGGCATCCATTCCTATTGCGGATTAAGAATAACTTAGCTACTCTAGCTTGTTGGAAAAAAAGCTGAGGTCTCCATGCCCAAATTCGTCATCACTGACAATCTCAGAGAAGAGCTTTTCAAATATTTGAAAAAAAACCGCAAGGCCGATCTGATTACGACCTATCTCTTCTTTCTCGAGAAAAAACATCATTTGAAGCCTGTTCTCTTTCCCAAAGAAAAAAAAATCTACCAGGGACTCGACGAGCTCATCCAAAAACTCGAAGAAGGGGGAAAGTTATGGCGCGAAACAGAGATTAAAATCCAATTTGGAAAAGAGAGCGTCAACGAGGAGACAAAGAAGATTTACATCTGCCCCTTTACCGGCAAGGTCTTTGGGGATAATACCCATCCCAATCCTCAAGACGCCATCTACGACTGGGTCTCCTCCTGTCCCCAAAACAAAGAGAAAAGCGGAGGACTTCCCTCAAAACGGTTCTTTGTCTCCGAGGATCCCGAAGTCATCAAAAACTACATTGTCAAACGCAAAGCGCCTATTTCAAAAACAGTCTACTCTTCCGCCGTGACGGGAAAACTCTTTAACAGCAAAAAAGCCGTTATGGACGACTTCACTTCCAACCATGTGAAACCTCTCTCTCTCATCGAAGTGCCCAGCCAGAATCGCTTCCAAATCGAGGAAGGCTTTCTTGCGTTCATTCAAGAACAACTCGAGGAGAGCAAACTCTCCGCCTTTGTCGAAGCGCTCTCCCAATTTGAGGAATTTTCGCCTTTCGTCTCCCAGTGGCAGGAAGAGGATCGCGAAGTTGCAGGGGATGAGAGTTAAGACCTATAGCCCTGAAGAGACCCTGGGATGGGGAAGGGAATGCGGCAAAACGCTTCCCTTAGGCAGCGTTGTCGCTCTCTTTGGCGACCTTGGCGCCGGAAAGACGACTCTCATCAAAGGCATTGCCCAAGGAGCTGCAGGGATTCCTCTAAGAGAGGTCTTAAGTCCAACGTTCACCTATCTCAACATCTATCACGGAAAAAAAACGCTCTATCACTTTGATCTCTACCGTTTGAAAGACCCACGGGATTTTCTTCATTTGGGCTTTGATGAACATTTCACTTTAGAAGGAATCTCTCTCATCGAATGGCCGGAAAAGATTCTCGATCTCCTCCCTCCCGACACTCTCAAAATCTCCCTCTATCATCTTGCCGATACCGAACGCCTCATCGAGATTTCAGATCATTTCGCAATTTGAGACCGATGTGTTAGCATGTTTAACATGGGCCTTTTAAAACAGGAAAGTTTCATCTGCCTGGATCTTGAAACCACGGGTCTCGACCCGCAAAGCGATCGGATCATCGAGGCCGCCGCTGCGAAGTTCTCTCTGGAAGAGATTTTTGACGCCTTTGAATCATTAATCGATCCCCTCTGTCCAATTCCAAAAGAGAGCATCGACATTCACCACATCACTGAAGAGATGGTCCGGGGAAAACCGAAGATCGAAGAGATCCTTCCGCAACTGATTTCGTTTATTGGCAATGATGTCATCGTCGGCCACGGGATCCCCTTTGATGTCGCTTTTTTGATTGCCGCCTGCAAGCAGCACGGCATTCCCCACCATCTCAACAAAAATCTCCAAATTGACACCCTGCGTCTCGCACGGCTCTACGGCGGAAGCCCCACCAACTCCCTGGAAATGCTTCGGACGCATTTTAACATCAAGCCCGAAGGCGCCCACCGCGCAATGAGCGATGTGATGATCACAATCGAGGTCTTTAAGCAGCTCTCCAAGCCCTTCAAAACAGCCAAAGAGATCCTTGATCGCTTAAAAAAACCGATCCTTTTGAAAAAGATGCCTCTGGGAAAACATAAGGGAAGGCTCTTTTCAGAGATCCCCCTGGAATATCTCAAATGGGCCTCCCACCAGGATTTCGATCAAGACCTCATGTACTCGCTTAAAACGGAGCTGTCCAAGAGAAAGAAAGGAGACCGCTTTCAACAGGCTGCCAGCCCCTTTTCCTCTTTATAACGGAGTATCTCTTATGGAAAAACTCTCTCTTAAAGACCTCGACGTCCGAGGCAAACGCGTTTTGATGCGCGTCGATTTTAACGTCCCCTTTGACAAGACGGGCAAGATCGCCGACGACACGCGCATCCGAGCCGCCCTTCCCTCAATCCGATACATCCTCGATCAGGGCGGCAGCGTGATCCTCATGAGCCACCTGGGGCGCCCCAAGGGAGAAAAGAAGGAGGAATTCTCTCTGAAACCCTGCGCCGGACGGCTGCAAGAACTAACCGGCATTCCCGTCTTGTTTGCAAACGACTGCATCGGCAGCGAGACGGAAAAGAGAGCTCGGGCCCTCAAGAGCGGCGAGCTCCTTTTGCTTGAGAACCTCCGTTTCTATTTAGCCGAGGAAAAACCCGACAAAGACCCCTCCTTCGCCAAACAGCTCGCCGGCCTGGGGGACCTTTACGTTAATGACGCCTTCGGAACGGCTCACCGCGCCCATTCCTCGACGGCAACCATCACCCGCTACTTCCCGAGGAGATCGGCAGCCGGTTTTCTTTTGGAAAAGGAGATCCGGTTCCTTGGCAAAGCCCTGCTTGAAAACCCCAAGCGCCCGTTTTATGCGATCCTTGGCGGATCGAAGGTTTCCACCAAGATGGGAGTGCTCAAGGCCCTTTCTGAAAAGGTCGATGCCATCTTTCTCGGAGGAGGGATGATCTTTACCTTCTTCAGGGCCCAAGGCATCCCCATCGGAGACTCTCTTTATGAAGACGCCCTCTTAAACGAGGCCAAAGAGTTTATAGAGCTTTGCAAAGAAAAGAGTTTAAAACTCTTTCTTCCCGTCGATATCGTCATTGCAGACGCCTTCAAGGAAGAGGCGCGCCATCAAACCATCCCCGTCAAGGAGGGGATCCCCGAGGGCTGGATGGGTATGGATATCGGAAAAGAGACGCTTGCAGTATGGAAAAGGGCCCTTCCGAAAGCTAAAACCGTCTTTTGGAACGGTCCGGTGGGCGTCTTTGAGATGGCTCCCTTTGCCCACGGCACCGAAGAACTGGCTCACACCCTTGCCTCTCTGAAAGCCATCACTGTTGTCGGAGGAGGAGATTCGCTATCCGCCATCAACCGGCTACATCTCGGCGATCGCTTCACGCACCTTTCGACGGGAGGGGGCGCCGCCCTGGAGTACCTGGAGTTCGGACGTCTTCCCGGAATTGACGCCTTATCGGATCAATCGTAAAAGTTGCAATCAATGTGAGCTCGGCTTCGTCTGAGAGTCGCCATACCCGGCTGCTTTTTCTGCTGTACGGAGAGCTTCGTATGTTTGCTCTAGACGTCTTTCAGCTAAAGAAGCTCCAACTGGAGCATGACCATTCCATATCTCTTCTTGAACTGCTGATGTATGACATTTTTCCAAAACTTTTTCATAGGCCCCATAGGCTTCAACGTATCTTCCATACGCTTCCGACGAAGAGCTGTTGACCGGATTTGACATAAAAAAATTCTCCAAAGTTGCAAAGTCAAGATAAGTATACTCACCTTTCATTGGCAAAATTATATACACAAGTTGATTCTTGAGTCAACTTGTGTATAAGATCATGGATAAATCGTGAAAGGATATCTTTTTGGGGCTCTTTACCTCGAGTTTACGCTCTTTACGATTCTCATTGCCAAATAAGCCCATTCAAGTATAATTACTCTAAAGAATCACCAAGGGCAGGATGTCAGATAGCGACTTTGGTAAGCTGCGCACCTTCCTGTGGCCGATCCACAGAAGCGAGCTCAAGCAGTTTGTGCCAATGTTGGTGGTTTTTTTTCTCATTTGTTTCAACTACAATCTGTTAAGGGCTGCTAAAGACGCTCTCGTGGTCACGGCGCCGAAATCGGGCGCAGAGGTCATTCCCTATCTCAAGGTCTGGGCTATCGTCCCGGCCGCTTTTCTCATGACCTTTATCTTCACGCGCCTTTCAAACAAATTAAGCCGTGAAAATCTTTTTTATGTGCTCTTTTCCATCTTTCTGCTCTTTTTTTTACTCTTTGCCTTTGTCCTCTACCCCTTTAGAGATTACCTCCATCCTACCACTACTGCAGATTGGTGCCAGGCGCACCTTCCGCTCGGCTGCAAGGGACTGATCGCCGTCTTCCGCAACTGGACCTTTACCCTCTTTTACATCATGTCGGAGATGTGGAGCACGATCATCATGACAGTGCTCTTTTGGGGATTTGCCAATGAGGTAACCTCCGTTAAGGATGCAACCCGTTTCTATGGCCTCTTTGGCGTCGGCGCAAACTTTTCCGGCATCTTTTCGGGACAGATGTCGATGGCCATCTCTTCGCATGCCTATAACCCCTCTCTTCCCTTCGGCAGAGACAGCTGGGGACAGGCAGTCGTCATCCTCTGTTTGATCGTCATCTTCACCGGCATCGCCTGCATGGCCCTCTTCAGATACCTCCATACTAAGGGCTTAGGTTACAACTCACTGCCCCACATTCCCAAGAAGAAGCCGACCTCCATTAAGATGGGCATGCGGAAAAATTTCGCCTTTCTCTCAAAATCAAAATATCTTCTGCTGATCGCCCTCATCGTCGTTACATACAATATCTCCGAAAACCTCATTGAGGTCGTCTGGAAGGATCAAGTCCGCCAGCTCTACCCCAACCCCGAAGAATTCAACGCTTATATGGGAAAGGTCTTAACAGCCATCGGCATCATCGCCACATCGGCCGCTCTCTTTGTCTCAGGCAACGTGATCCGGCAATTCGGCTGGACAGTCAGCGCTCTCATCCCGCCCGCCATCATCCTCCTTACGGGGACTTGTTTCTTTTCCTACCTTCTCTTTAAACTCTCCTTTTTGAGCTCGATGGCTCTGTTTCTTGGCTGCACTCCGCTTGCCCTCGGCGTCTTCTTCGGCTCCCTGCAAAACTGCCTCGCCCGCGCCTCAAAATACACCCTCTTTGATGCGACCAAAGAGCTCGCCTTCGTTCCCCTTAGCCTGGAGAGCAAGCTTAAAGGAAAAGCGGCTATCGACGGCGTCGGCTCCAGGCTAGGAAAATCCGGAGGCTCTCTCATCCACCAGAGCTTGCTCTTGCTCTTTGGAACCGTCGCTTTAAGTACTCCCGTCGTCGGAGTCCTTCTTCTCTTTTCAGTCGGCGGCTGGATCCTTGCCGTCAAAGCACTTGGCAGGGAGTTTTATACCCTCTCCGAACAGAGTCCGGCAGCAGAGACGCTCAAGCCCCTCATTCCTTAGGAAGCCTCTACAACCGCTTCCTATCCAAGCACTTGTTTAATCTTTCCGTTCGCTCCTCGTTATTACATGCATAGTTTTTGTTATTAACATTGTAATTAATAATTTAATTTGTTAAAATTAAACTAATTAAAAACCAAGTTAATAATTTATGACTATATATAATATTCTCGGCACTATTAACGCCCCTCAATCAGATCCGGAAAATCCAACCCCTGCACTCTATTCTCCCGCCTTAAAACAAG